>SL_8KL_010_SEDDRAFT_10000025_pt1 | contig 102520 bp, 103 predicted proteins | sample SodLakKL_010_SED_4_FD_11160 | JGI IMG/M metagenome (IMG submission 11160)
AGGGGAGAAGCATGATCCAGTGCGTCCAGGGGACCATCTACCACCATTAAATCCCTTTTGGGATCAACATTGTTAAAAACTTTCCAGAATACCGCAGAAAGATCCTGGGGATCAACCTTTTCATCTACCACTATAATTACCTTGGTAAACATCATCTGTCCCAGGCCCCAAAGGGCATTTATCACTTTGCGGGCCTGTCCCGGAAAGCTTTTTTTAATGGAAACTATCGCACAGTTATGAAAAACCCCTTCCAAAGGCATATTAATATCTATTACTTCCGGTATAAAAAGCTTTAATAAAGGCAAAAAGATCCTTTCCGTAGCCTTGGCCATGTAACAATCTTCCATGGGGGGCTTTCCTACTATAGTAGCAGGATAAATGGCATTATTTTTATGGGTCATGCAGGTTAAGTGAAATACAGGGTACTTATCCGCCAGGGAGTAATAACCCGTATGATCTCCAAAGGGGCCTTCTGTTCTCATCTCCTCCTGGGGGTCCACATAACCCTCCAGGATGATTTCCGCATGGGCGGGAACATAAAGGTCAACGGTTTTACATTTAACTTCTTCCACGGGAGATTTTTTCAAAAACCCGGCAAAAACCAGTTCATATAAATTTTTAGGAAGGGGGGCAGTGGAAGAATAGATGGTGGCCGGATCTCCTCCCAGGGCAACAGCCACCTCCATTTTTTCCCCCCGCTTCTTATATTTATTATAATTACTGGCCCCATCTTTGTGAAGATGCCAGTGCATCCCTGTAGTTTTATGGTCATAGACCTGCAGTCGATACATTCCCACATTCCGCTCCCCCGTTTCCGGGTCCTTGCTAAAAACCAGGGGTAGGGTTATAAATTTGCCTCCATCTTCAGGCCAACACTTTAAAATGGGAAGCCTGTCCAGGTCAGGATCACAAACCACTTCCTGGCAGGGAGCTTTTTTGACTTTCTTAGGTGGAAAACCAGCCACCTGGGTGATGAGGGGTATGTTCTTAATTTTGTCCATAAGTTTTTTGGCAGAAAAAACATCCAGCATAGATGATATTTCCGCTGCTATATCATCCAGGTTTTCCACCCCTAAAGACATGCTCATTCTTTCAAAGGTACCAAAAGTATTTATAACCAGGGGAAAATCTGACCCCTTAACCCTTTCAAACATTAAAGCAGGACCGTATTTTTTTGAAACCCGGTCCGTAATTTCCGTTATTTCAAGTATTGGATCTACTTCTGTGGTAATCCTGCGTAAAAGTCCTTTACTTTCCAATAAACTGGTAAATTCCTGCAGGTCCTTAAAAGCCAATCAATCTCCCTCCTTAAATTAAAAAACAGGATTTCAGCCTGTAAACAATATTCATATTCGACACAAATCTATTATTTCCCTCCTGCCTTTTACTTTTTCCTTTTCTCTTATCCATATAAACCCTTAACATCATTTTATCATAAGCAAGTTAAAACTGGAACTTGAAGATTATCGCAACATACTATATTATTGGAATGTAGCAATTAGTAAGTTTTCAGGAAAGGAATATTTAAATGGCTTATAGTGGAATAGTTTTGTCTTTTGTTAAAGGGGAACTGGAAAATAAAATTAGAGAAGGTCGTGTAGAAAAGATTCATCAACCAGGCCCTTTGGAAATAGTTTTATGGATCCACCAAAGAAATAATTATCGACTTAATATTTCTGCCCACCCAAAATATTCACGGATTCATCTTACCGGGCAGAATAATGAAAACCCACCTTCACCTCCCCCTTTCTGTATGCTCCTGAGAAAACACCTGACGGGGGGGAGAATAATCAGTATTGAGCAGGAAGGCCTGGATAGGATAATGAAAATCACCGTTAGAACCCGGGACGAGTTCCAGCTGGTGGAAGAAAAAACTTTAGTAATTGAAATCATGGGAAAACACAGCAACATTATTCTTCTGGATCAAAACAATACCATCCTGGGCAGTATAAAAACAGTCACAGAGGAGATAAGCCGTTATAGAAAGGTAATGCCCGGAATATCCTATACTATTCCACCCCATGGAGAAAAACTAAACTTATCAGAACTGGAAGAAATCCAATGGCTTAAATTACAGGACCTTTTGGCCCAAAACCCCGACGAAAAAATATCACGAGGACTTATTGGCCTCTTCAACGGCCTGGATCCCCTCCTGGCTGAAGAAATAACTTACCGGGCGGGTCTGGAACCTCAAAAAATTGTCAGGGAACTGGCAGGGGAGAACCTTAAAAACCTGGCAGATTCCTTAAATTCTCTCCGGGAAACCATTTTGCAAGGAAAAGGAACCCCTCTAATATTGACAAACGACAAAGGAGATTACCAGGACTTTACCTGTATCCAGCTAACAAAACACCCGGACCATCAAAAAATTTTTTTCGATACTACCAATGAAATGCTGGACAGGTTTTTTGATTATAGAATAAAGCAGGATAAATACAGCCAGTTAAAACATCATCTGCAGCAGCTGGTAAACCATGAACTTAAAAAAGCCAGGCAAAAAAGTAAAGGCCTGGAAGAAAAATTGAAAAAATCAAATAAATTTGACAAGTTTCGCCTTTGGGGTGAACTCCTTACCGCCCAACTCCACCTGGCGGAAAAAGGCCAGGAAAAAGTTCAGGTGGTTAACTATTACCACCCTCAACAAGAAAAAATCACAATCACTCTGGACCCCCGCCTTTCACCGGCAGAAAACGCTCAAAAATTCTTTAAAAAATATCGGAAACTCAAAAAAGCCCAGCCCCTGGTTAAAAAAGATCTGAAAAAAAACCGGGAGGAAGTTAGATACCTGGAAGGAGTTAAATATAACCTGGAAGAAGGAAGCCTTGAGGATACCGTTGATATTAAGGAAGAGTTATCCCGGGAAGGTTATCTTAAAACCTCCAGGAAACATAAAAAAACAAAAGAAAAAGAAAGGGATAAAGCTCCCCGGCCCCTAAAATTTTTGTCTTCCGAGGGTCTTGAAATATATGTAGGGAAAAACAACCGGCAAAATGAATTCCTGACCCTAAAAATAGCTTCTAAGGAAGACCTCTGGCTTCATGCCAAGGACATTCCCGGGTCCCACGTGGTAGTTAAAGGAGAAAATGTCCCTCCACAAACTTTAAAGGAAGCAGCCCTCCTGGCTGCCTACTACAGCAAAGCCTCGGGCTCTTCCAATGTCCCTGTAGACTATACCAAAATAAAGCATGTTAGAAAACCCCGCCAGGCCAGAACGGGCATGGTAATTTATGACCACCATAAAACCATATATGTTACCCCCGAAGAAAAGGAAATGAAAGGAATAACCAGGATATAATCCATTAAAAAAACTCTCCTTATTTAAGAGAGTTTTTTCGCTGTAAAATTATTTTGCTACCTTTTCTTCTTCCCCAATAAGAACCTGATCTTCCCCATCTATTTCAACCAGGTTAACCGCTACAACTTCCGAACGGCTGGTTGGAACATTTTTACCCACATAATCAGCCCTTATGGGAAGCTCCCGGTGACCCCTGTCAATTAAAACAGCCAGCTGTATTAACCTGGGGCGTCCCATATCCATTAATGCATCCAGGGCTGCCCTAACCGTTCGGCCTGTAAAAAGAACATCATCGATTAAAATAACCCTTTTGTTCTCCACGGAAAAAGGAAGCTGATAACCAGTTTTTTCTCCCCCTTCCTCACCCTTTGAAAGGTCATCCCGGTAAGGGGTTACATCCAAAATACCTATTTAGCCAGGGGAACTCCTCTGGTTTTTATTCCCACCAGGACCAGGTCTTTTGTTCCCTTATTCTTCTCCAGTATTTCGTGAGAAATTCGGGTCAAAGCCCTGTTTATATTATTTTCATCCATGATTTGTTTTTTATAGTAAGACACAACCCTTCCCCCCCTTTATATAAAAAGAATAACAGGGGAAGAATACCCTGTCAAGCTCCTTTTACCTCAATTAAGTTACCTTTTACTTATCCCGCAAATAATTCAATATCCCCTGGAATTCCTCGGGAAGAGGAGCGGAAAACTCCATATACTCCTTTTTAGTTGGATGAAAAAAGCCAAGGGTTTGGGCATGGAGTGCATAACCAGTCAGGTTAAAGGGTTGTTTTTTTCCCCCGTATTGAGGGTCTCCTAAAACAGGATAACCTATATAACTCAGGTGAACCCTTATTTGATGAGTTCTGCCCGTTTCCAGCCTCACCTTTAAAAAAGTAAAACCCTCAAATCTTTCTAATACCTCAAAGTGGGTCACGGCTTTCCGAGACCTTACCTCTGTTACCGCCATTTTTTTTCTATCTTTGGGATGACGGCCTAAAGGAGCATCTATGATACCTCTATTTTCTCCAATCCTTCCCTGGACCAGGGCCAGGTATTCTCTTTTCATGGTGCGCTCCTTTAACTGCCTGCTTAAAAATTCATGGGTATAATCATTTTTTGCCGCTATTAACACACCAGAAGTATCCTTGTCCAGCCTGTGGACAATCCCCGGCCTTAGCTTTCCCCCTACCCCCGATAAATCCTGGCAGTGGTAAAGCAAAGCATTTACCAGGGTTCCCGAAAAATGACCTGCTGCTGGATGGACAACCATGCCAGCAGGCTTATTAACTACCACCACATCAGTATCCTCATAGAGGATGTTTAAAGGAATTTCCTGGGGTTCTACCTTTGTTTCTAAAGGAGGCGGCGTTTCTACTTCTATAACTTCCCCCTTTTTAACCCGGTAATTGCTTTTAACCACTTTTCCCTTTACCGTTACCATACCCCTTTTAATTAATCCCTGCAGACGGGACCTGGAAAAGGAAGAACTTTTTTCTGCTAAAAAAACATCCAGCCTCTTGCCTTCTTCCTCCTCCCTGACGGGATATTTATTTATAACCTTCATTATTTACCGTCTCCCATCCCCAGGGCCAGTATTTAATTAGCAGCAGGGAAGCTGCTATCATAAAAAGGCTTACCAGTTGGGCCAGGGTAAGAAAGCTTACATAAAAATCAACTTCCCTAAAAAACTCAATTATAAAGCGATAAACACCGTAAAGGCCTACATAAGCCACAAATACATACCCATTAAAGGGCTTCTTCTCCTTGATATGAAGTAAGCCAGCAAAAATTAAGAGATTCATGAAGCTGGCATATAGTTGAGCAGGGTGCCTTAACGTTTCCTCCGCCAGGGTAGCAGGCAGGGCCCAGGGAAGATCGCTTGGTTTACCATAACAACATCCATTGAGAAAACAACCTACCCTTGTTATAGCATATCCCAGGGCCAAATAGGGAGCTATCAAATCAGCGGTAATGCCTACGGGAATATTATGCCTTCTCACGTACCATAAACTCACTAAAAAAGCCAGAAACAGTCCCCCATGAAAAGAAAGGCCTCCTATCCCTGTTAAGATTAAGGAGGGATCCCTGGCATAATAAGACCAGTTTAACATCACAAAAGCCAAACGGGACCCTATAATGGCAGATAAGCCTATGAGTATAGATAAATCCAGAATTCTATCCTGGCTCACACCTTTAGCTGGAGCTTCCCGGGAAACAAAATATATGCCAGCTATAAAAGCCAATACCAGGGCAACTCCATAAGAATAGATTTGAATGGAACCAATCTCAAAGAGAACGGGATACACTTAATATCACTTCCTTTACAGGTAATGTTAATGCTACTCTTCTTCCAGCTCTTCCCATTTTTGATGGTACCCCCTGGTTATAAAATCATAAAGGAAGAATACCGCCCCCAGGCATAATACAACATCTGCAATATTAAAAACCGGCCAGACACGAAAATCTACAAAATCCACCACATAGCCGAAACGAATTCTATCCAGGAGGTTTCCAACAGCCCCGCTCACTATAAGGGTTATCCCCAGGCGAGAAAACTTATAACTATAAAAATCCTTCATTAAAAAGAATAGTATTATCAGGGCTACCACTGTTACCACTATAAAAAACCACCGGCCGTGAGCCATTAAACCAAAAATAGCTCCTGGATTTTTAACCAGGGTAATATGAAAATATTCTGGTATAACGGGAATTGACTGGCCAAGATGCAGGGAATTCTCTACAACATGCTTGGTCAATTGATCCGCCAGAATAATAAAGGCAGCCAAAAAAAACAGCTTCAAAGTCTTCACCCTCCCTTAACTATTATATTTTAGCATAAACTCCCCGAATAAGACAGCATATCTCTTCCCCCAAACAAAAAGATAAAAATTAAAGGCGGTTTAACCGCCTGAATTTAATAATGTAATTTTAAACTTTATTATTCTTTTTTTTCAGCACAGGATATACAATACTCCGTAAAGGGAAGGACTTCTAGCCGGGAGGGATTTATATCTTCTCCACAGCCTTCACAAATTCCAAAACTTCCTTCTTCTATTTTCGCCAGGGCCCTTTTAATCTTTTTTAAGTCCATTAGCCTTTTCTCGTGAAGGGAAATATCTTTAGTCCTCTCAAAGGTTTCAGAGCCCAGGTCTCCCGGATGATTATCATAAAAGGAAAGCTCTTCTATTTTCTTTCTTAAAGAACTTCTTTCCCCCTCTTCTGCTTCTCCTTCAATAGACTCTATAATTTCTTTTTCCATTTCTTTTAACTTTTGATAATAATAATCTTGTTCCATTAATTTTCCTCCTCTTTATTCTATCAAAGTCACTACTTCCTCCAGGCTAAACCGGTAGGAAGGTTTGGGAGATTCATTGGGATAACCAAGGGGAATAAGGGCCAGAGGTCTTACCCCGGGAGATAAGTCTAAAGTTTTAATTACCCGGGCTTCACTGAAAGCTCCAACCCAACAGCCTGCTAATCCTAAAGAAGCTGCCGTTAAAAGGATATTTTGTATGGCAGCAGCAGTATCTTGAACTGCATAAAGAGTTCTTCCCCGCTCTCCATAAAAACGTTCAGCCCTGTTCAAGTCAGCGCACGCCACAATGATAAGAGGGGCCTCCGTCATCCAAAGCTGGTTTAACGCAGATACGGCTAAATCCTTTTTTACTTTAGGATTTTTAACCACCACGAATTTCCAGGGCTGAACGTTCCCCGCTGTAGGAGCAAGGCAGGCAGATTGAAGCATTTTATTTACATCCTCTTCTCCAACATCTTCCTTTTTAAAACTTCTGACACTTCGCCTCTTTTTAATAGCTTCCAATAATTCCATTCTTTCACCACCTCAACTTTAATTTACCCAAAATTTTAAACATTTATTTCTTTAAGAAAATCACTGCACCTGCTGCAAACTTCAGGTAATTTTGAATCTTCTCCAACGGATTCACTTATATTCCAGCACCTTTCACATTTTTCTCCCCGGGCCTGCTTGATGCCAATTTTTAGATCTTTTAGAAAAGAGCTTTCATAAACCCTTTCACCTGGAGAAATATCCGGTTCCCTTAGCTCCACCTGGGAAACAATGAAAACCATAGGCAGCTGGTCCTGGTACTCTTTTAAAAAGCTATATGTCTTTTCCCCGGAATATATTTCTACCAGGGCCCCCAGGGAGCCGGTTATTATTTTTTGTCTTCTGGCTTCTTCCAGGGCTTTGGATACTTCCTCCCGGATGTCCAGCAATCTTTGCCACCGGTTTTTTAATTCATGGTCAAGGTATTCTTTATTTACCTCCGGCCAGGTAGAAAGCTGCACAGAATCTTCTTCCCCGCCCTCTAAATTTCTCCAAATTTCTTCAGCAGTAAAGGTTAATATGGGAGCAATCATGTTTACCAGAGCGGTCAAAGTTTCATAAAGTACCCTTTGGGCGGCCCTTCTATCTCCTGATTCTGCAGGAAATACATAAAGCCTGTCTTTGATAATATCCAGGTAAAAATTGCTCATATCTACTACACAAAAGTTATGGATGGCATGAAAAACCTGGTGAAATTCATACTTTTCATAAGCTTTAGTTACCCCTTCTATCAATTCTTGAAGTTTATGGAGTGCCCAGCAGTCAATCTCCCACAATTGATCATAAGAAACTTTATCCTTTTGCGGGTGGTAATCAAAGGAGTTCCCTATCATAAACCGGGCAGTATTCCTTATTTTACGATAAACCTCCGAAAGCTGTTGAAGAATATGGGGTGAAACCCTTACATCTCCGGTGAAGTCCGAAGAAGATACCCAAAGGCGTAAAATATCTGCACCATAGTTCTTTATTATTTCCTGGGGAGCAATTACATTCCCCAGGGACTTGGACATTTTTTTGCCTTCTCCATCCACCACCCATCCGTGGGTGAGGACAGACCTGTAGGGAGCTTGATTTCTGGTAGCCACGGAAGTCAAAAGGGAGGACTGAAACCAACCCCGGTACTGGTCGCTACCCTCCAGGTAAAGGTCTACAGGCCATCCCAGCTCCTCCCTTACCTGACATACAGCAGCATGGGAAGAGCCCGAGTCGAACCACACATCCATAATATCCTTTTCTTTGCGGAACTTCCCCTCTCCACATTCAGGACACCGGGTACCGGGGGGAAGAATCTCTTCCGCTTCTTTTTTGAACCAGGAATCAGAACCTTCCCGGGCAAACAATTCTTGAACTGCTTTTAAGCTTTCATCGCTAATTATCTCCTTATTACATTCCAGGCAGTAGAAAATAGGGATAGGAACTCCCCATATCCTTTGCCGGGAAATACACCAGTCATGGCGCTCGGAAACCATCCTTCTAATTCTTTCCTCACCCCAGCTGGGAATCCACTGGACATTTTCGATAGCCTTTAAAGCACCTTCCCTGAAACCATCGATAGAGGCAAACCATTGCTCGGTGGCCCTAAAAAGTATAGGCTCCTTACATCGCCAGCAGTGGGGATAAGGGTGAGTCATAAAATCCAGGTTAAGGAGAAGGTTTTTCTCCTTTAATTCCGTGGTAACCGCCTTGTTAACTTGAGTATAAGACATACCTTCAAACTGTTCTGCTTCCTCTGTAAAAATTCCCTTGTTGTCTACAGGAGCAAAAACGGGTAAATCATATTCCAGTCCCAATAAATAGTCCTCCTGGCCATGACCGGGAGCTATATGGACGCATCCTGAACCCTGTTCCAGGGTTACCATTTCTCCTTTAACCACAATACCTTCTTTATTAAAGAGGGGGTGCTGGTATTTAATTCCTGCAAGCTCTGCCCCTTTAAAGGTTTCAACAATCTCCCAGTCCTTTTGATCCAGCACAAACATCACCCTGGCTACCAGGGCTTCAGCCATTATATAATATTCCTCCCCCACCTTAACCCGGGCATAATCAAATTCAGGATGGAGGGCTACCCCTATGTTAGCTGGTATGGTCCAGGGGGTAGTAGTCCAGATAATGATATAGTTTTTATCCTCCTGGCCAAAAATACCCTGGTCATCAATAATAGGAAATTTAACGAAAATGGAGGGGGATTTGCGATCATCATATTCAACTTCTGCCTCGGCCAGGGCTGTTTCACAAGAGGTGCACCAGTAAACAGGTTTTAACCCTTTATAAATATAACCCCTCTTGGCCATTTCTCCAAATACTTCCACCTGCTTCCCCTCAAAAGCAGGTTTTAAGGTAAGATACGGATTAGACCAATCCCCCCGCACTCCTAACCTCTTAAACTGTTCCCTTTGAATATCCACATATTTTAAAGCATAGTTCTTACATTCCTGCCTGAACTCCAGGTCCCCCACTTCATGACGGTTAATCTTTTTAGTCTTTATAATCTGGTGTTCTATAGGCAGCCCATGGGTGTCCCACCCGGGGACAAAAGGAGAATCAAACCCCTTCATGGTCTTGTATTTTACTATAATATCCTTCAATACTTTATTAAGGGCTGTTCCCATGTGGATATCTCCGTTTGCATAGGGAGGCCCATCATGGAGAATGAACTTTTCCTTTCCTTCCCGGGATTTTTGGACTGTTTCATACAGGTTAATATCTTCCCAGTGCTTAAGTATTTCTGGTTCCCTGTTGGGTAAATTGGCTCGCATAGGAAAATCTGTCTTAGGTAAATTTAGAGTATCTTTGTACTCCATCCATAACACCTCCAAAATACTTTTATATAATAAAAAAACCTCCCTTCCGTTAGGGACGAGAGGATCTTCCCCCAGTACCACCCTAGTACATGATACTTAAAGAATTATTTATAATGAAGCTTATAGCCTTAACGCAGCAAACGGCCATGTCTACTCTTCCCTGAGGAAATTTCCCATGACACTCCCGGGAGATTTTCAGCAAACTTAAAGGTCAGATTTCACCATGCCTGACTCTCTGTGCTTCAGGGGCCTGCTTACTCTACCCGATCATAGTTTTAGTCCATATCTCTTAAAATACTATTAATTAAAAATAATATACCATTAATCATTAAAAAGTCAACTTTCTGTCCAGGAAAGGCGTAAAAACTTATTTATGCCGTTTGATCTTCCCTGTTTTCCCCTTCTTCCGATCCTTCCCCTTCTGCCTGATCTTCGTTGTCCTCTAAATCTAACCAGCTTTCTGATTCCAGGGCCGAAAGTTGAGCTTCCACCAGGGAACGCAGTCGCAGTTTAAACACTTGAGCCTGCTTGTGGACTTCTTCATGTTCTGACAAAATACGGCTTGCTTTATACCGGGCTTCCTCTACAATCCTGGCCGCATCCTTCTCTGCTTCTTTCCTGATTAGCTCAGCTTCTTTACTGGCATTTCTCTTTACTTCTTCGGCAGTATCCTGGGCAACTACTATGGCCCTTTGAAGGGTATCCTCAATTTTTTTGTAATGCTCTAACTTTCCCTCCAGGCTATCAACTTTTTCCTTTAATGAAGCATTTTCCTTTAAAATTTCTTCATAATCTTTGGTTACCTTATCTAAAAACTCATTGACCTCTTCCTTATTATATCCCCTTAAAACCATTGAGAATTTTTTATTTTGGATATCCAGTGGAGTTAAAGACATTAAAAAACCTCCTCAAATTAAAAGAATATATTTTTATTTTCTTTTTCAAATTTCTCTAAAATATTACAATTTCCTTCCCTTAAAGAACCTTTTTTATTAAAACTTGAACCCTTCCCTTTCTGCTTTTACCCAAAACCTTTTCAACTATAATTCTACCCTTTCCCCGGAGAGAAATGATATCTCCTTCTTCCACCTGGAAAGAAGGATCATTGGCCCTTTGCCAGTTTACTTTAACCTGGTCAGCCTTAATAGCTCTTACTATCTTGGAACGAGAAAAACCAAAGCCCAGGCTTGCCAGGGCATCAAGCCTCAAGGAAGCCACCGTGCCTTTTATTTCCCTGGTTCTTTCATTTCTTTCCACAACTTCTTCCGGCTTAACTTCCCTTACCCTAACAGGCAAACTGCTTACCTCTTCCAGGTTACTTAAAATAAAAGGAGAAACTAAAGAATCAACAGCAATTTTAGCTCCCTCTTCCTCCACCAGTATATCACCAATTTTTTCCCTCTTCAGTCCCAGACTCAAAATCGCCCCTAAAAAATCCCGGTGGTTTAGATCCTTAAACCTGGTATTACCTTTAATCTCTAAAAGACTAATTTGAAGATCCACCCTTTCCCCTATCCAGGATTTAGGCATTATAGCTATCCTGGCCCGCTCAGCCCCTGCATAACCACCATAAATAATATAAGTAAGGTCATCACAGGATTTGAGAATAGATTCTGCCAGGCTTTGTTGAAAAGGATCGAGAAAATCAGTTACTTCAGAGGATTCTCTTTCGCGAACCTTATTGATTTTATCACCTATCATGTCTGCCAATCTTTTTTCATGGGGATCCAGGTTGTTATCCCTTTTCATTTTACCTCTCCCATCGAAAAACAATTAAAATTATTAAATGGAAAGTTTTTTACTACAACAACAGGCTGAGGATAGCTCTTCTAAGGATGCTCAATAATATTAACGCTACTAAAGGAGAAAGGTCCAGATAGCCTCCCCCCATATTAACCAGGGGGATTACCTTACGAAGAGGAGCCAGAATGGGTTCTGTGATATTAAAGATAACACTTTTTACTTTTACCAGGAAAGAATTTCCATAAGGATTAAGGGCAAAAAAACTTAATATTACCCGGGCAATTAATAAATAATAAAGTATATTAAAGGCTGTGTTTACCAGATTCACCACAAAAACCATAAAGTCCCATCCCTCCAAACTTTAATTACCCTTCTATTCATCTTCTCTTCTCCCCTCTTCCGTTCCTCCAGTGAAAGCTTCCACCTCGCTCCTGCTCATTGTTGCGTTTATATCTACATTAGGAGGAGTGAAGATGAAAATGTTGCTGCTAACCTTTTGAAAATTACCATTAATAGCAAAAGCCGCTCCACTTACAAAATCTATTATTCTTTTTGCCGTATCCAGGTCTGCCTGTTCCAGATTTACTACCACAGGGTATTTGCTTTTCAGGTTTTCAGCAATAGACTGGGCTTCATCGTAATCTGTAGGTTCTGTAACCATTACCCTTAAATTTTTGCTGGTATTAAGGCTGACTACCTTTCCTCTCCTGGAAGGAGAATACCGGGATTCTTCCGGTTCAACCAGTTCATTATCCTCCTCCTCTTCTTCCGCCAGACCTAAAAATACAAGAATTTTTTCAAAAAACTTAAAACCCATATTTTTTCCTCCCTTGTAAACCTTTTTTCCCTTTAATCACCAAATATTGCCCTTCCTATCCTTACCATAGTAGCCCCTTCCTCCACAGCCACCTCAAAATCATTGGTCATGCCCATAGACAACTCCTTAAGTTCTACACCATCTATATTAATACTGTCAGATAACTCCCTCAACCTCTTAAAGACAGGTCTTACTTCTTCAGGATCTTCAACATAAGGAGCCATAGTCATCAAACCTTTAATTTTAATATAAGGATATTCTTTAGCAATTTTTCCTATAAAGTCCTTTGTATCATGTACCGAAAGACCATATTTACTTTTTTCTTCAGCCACATTAACCTGTACCAAAACCCTGGCTCCTTTTCCCCTTTCCTGTGCTCTTTTGTTAATCTCTTTGGCCAGGGAAATTCTATCCAGGGAATGAATTAGATAAAACCTGGGAAAAACATATTTCACTTTATTGCTCTGGAGATGACCGATAAAGTGCCAGTACAAATCACCGGGTAACTCCTCCAGCTTAGGAATTGCTTCCTGAACTTTATTCTCCCCAAAATGTCTTAATCCCTGGTCAAAAGCTTTTTTAATAAGGTAGGGTGAAATATATTTTGTTACCCCGATCAAGGTAATTTTCTCTCCTGATCGACCCGACCTCTCCAGGGCTTTAGTTATTCGTTCATTAATTATTTTTATGTTTTTAGAAAGGTCTTCCATCTAACCCCCTCCCTTTAATACCTTACTGTCATCTGTCCTGACCCAGGCCGGAAATATAAAGCCCTTCTTTAAAAAATCCGGGGTTAGTTATAATTAACCTTCCCGTTGATAACCCTTCCACCAATAGCTCTTCTTCAAAAGAAGACACAACTTCAATGGGTCGAAACTTTACCATGGCCTTTTCCACAGAATAAACCCCCGGTTCACCATCTTTATATACCAGGGCGCTGGAGGGTATAGTTATGCCCCGGGAACTATCATATATTATATCTGCTTTCACCTGACGATGCAGATAAAAACCTTCCAGGTGTTGGGTAATAATAAAAGTAACCAGGTATTTATTGTCCTCATCTTCATCTACGTCATATAACCTGGCTGTAACCTCTTCCCCGGGAGCAAAGTCAAAACTCAATTGCATCCTGCCCTTATCTCTAATTTTATCTGCTTGAGAAGAATTTACATATACGGAAAAATACCAGGAATAATTGTCTACAATTTTTACCAGAGGCGCTCCCTGCCTTACCCTTTCTCCTGAATTTATTTTCCTTATTTTTGGCTCAAAATCCTGCATTTGTTCATAACTTAAAAAATTAACGTTATCGGGAGTTAATAAATCTTCCAGGCCGTCCGTTTGGAAAACTGCAATTCCTGAAAAGGGAGTCACTATTTTGCTTTTCCCACTGCTAAAGTTTTTCCTGACCATTACTTCCTGGGAAAAATACTTTAACTCCTGGTAATAATCTCTGGCTGTAATCATGTTACCCTTTACCACATTTTCCCTTATATTATCAACCATTACCCCTGTCTTATTTTCGACTTCCAGGGGATCTAATGTTTCATGGGAATTAGAAGCTTCCCTTAACTCCTCCTCTTCTTCAACTGTTTCTGAAGATACTTCTTCTACTATTTCAGCTACCACTTTACCTGCGCCTATCCTCTCCCCATCTTCCACAGCCCACAACAGATATCCCTCCCAGGGAGCGGCAATCAACTTTTCCTCCCTTACTATTAAACCTTCCCTGGAGAATTTATTGTCAATCATTCTCTCTTCCACAATATAAGTATTCACAAAATAAGAAGCAACCCGTGAATAACCCCAGGTAAAGAGGTGGCGAAAAATAAACAAAAAAAGAATAACAGCAAGAAACCAAACTGCAGCTCTTTTAAGCTTTTCAACTCTGCTATCTTTTTCCTTTTTCTTTCCTTTTATTAAATGAAAATTGTTCTTTCTCATAATTTACACCGCTGTGTATTTTAAATTTTAATCCCTTCTTAACCCAATAAAAGAAATCATCCTGCCTTTTTCCCCCCGGGACCTGCGGTAGGAATAAAACAAAGAAGGATTACAGCATGTACAATGGGTGCTGAGGGTTATATTATCCCGCCTGATACCGGCCTTTTCTAACAAACTTGTATTAGCTTCTTTTAAGTTCAGCATCCACTTCCCTTGAGAATTTGGGTAACAGGTCAAAGACCAGTTCTCCAAAATACCAGACAATTTTTCAATTACTTCCTCTCCTACTTCGTAGCAGCAAGAACCTATGGCAGGGCTGATTCCGACTAAAATGTCTTTACTTTGGCTGTTAAAAAACTCTTCCATGGTTTTTACCATCTCCATACCTATTCCCCTTACTGTTCCCTTCCATCCTGCATGGGCAAGACCCACAACTTCTTTTTCGGTATCGAAAAAAAATAAAATTGGACAGTCAGCGGAAAACATTATAAGGGTTACCTCCCTTAAAGAGGTTACCAGCCCATCACCAGGAAGGGAGCTTACCTTATTCTTTTCCCGGGATAATTGATCCTCCACTACTATAACCTCATTACCATGTACCTGATTTAAATAATAGAGGGGTTCTTTTAGCCCAAGAATTTCTACAAAATTCTCCTGTTTATTTAACCGGGTGGAAAACCCATGATAAACATCCTTGTGTCCAAAGGAAGGTATAGAAAAACAACTAACCTGTCCTCTTTTTTCCAGCTTAAAGTTTTCCAAATCGACCCTCCTGAAGTTTTAAAATCCATATGAACACTTAAGTCTAATTATACTATAAAAAAAGGCTAATCTAAATATATTTAACGGCTTATTTTAAAGTAAAATGATAATTTTAACTATTTTATTGTTTCTTTTTCTAACCGGGCCTTATCCCTGGCCAAATCAGCAATTGTTGTATCTTCTATAACCTCTGTAACCCTATCCTGAATTTTATTCCAAAGGGGGAAAAGGGGACATGATTGACTCTGTTGACAGAGCTTATGAGAAAAAAGACATTCTTTAACTATTAACCTGTTATCCAGGGCTTCTACCACATCTTTAACTGTTATTTCATGGGAAGAAGTGGAAAGCCTGATCCCTCCGCTGGGACCCCTGCTTGATTCAATCCATCCCCTCTTTGACAGGGCAGAAATTATCTGGGGAATATAATTTTGAGGTATATCACAAGCCTGGGCTATGGACCTGGAAGGGATAAGCTCCTCCTTCTCCTGGCAAGCCAGTTCTATTAAAACCTTCAAAGCATATTCCAGTTTACTACCTATAAACATTTATAATCATCCTCTTTCAATTTATTAGTTAGCTGGTTAGTAATATTATAGTTGATTTTTAATTACCCTGTCAAGTTTTATAACCTCAAAAAATAATGTAAAAAAATAATATTAAGTTAATTTAAATCCTGGAAAAAAGACTTGGAAATACAAGAAAAAAATAATATATTAATACTATAGCACATCTTCACAGGTCAAGTATCATAGGGAGGTGGTTTAAATTAACTTAAAAGGAAACTGTCAGACCACTGCCATGGGAATTATGCCTCACCAGGATGTGGAAAGGGCCCTGGAGCTTTCTCTTTCCCTGGATATACCCTACTGGCCCCAGCTTCCCAGGGTAAGTTTCTTTGAAGACATGTATGCTCAGCTTTCTGAACATTTCCCCGGGATTATCCTGGACACGGATAATAAAAAGATTAAGTTTTCCCTGGAAAAGTTCTATGAAGAATTTGACCAGCTGCTGGCTAACTGGGATAAGGAAGAATATTTCAGGCTGTCCCCCGATTATTCTATTCTTTTTCACAAGTTTTTGGACCTGGATTTATCCCCTTACCAGTACATCCGGGGGCAAAGTATTGGACCCGTTAGTTACGGGTTAAAAATCCTTGACCAAAATAAAAAATCCATGATATATCACGAAGAAGTGAGGGGCATTATTTTTGACTTTGTGGCCAAAAAAGTCCAGGCCCAGTATAATGAAATGAAAAAAAAGCATGAGGGAGCCTTTGTATGGGTTGATGAGCCGGGATTACAGATGGTTTTTATGGCCTTTACCGGTTACACCAGTGATAAAGCTTTTAAAGATTACCAGGATTTTCTGAAAAAACTACCCGGCCCTAAAGGAGTACACCTTTGCGGTAACCCGGACTGGTCCTTTTTACTTCAGCTGGACCTTGATATTATTTCCTTAGACATTTTAGCCTGGGGGCAGATCTTTTCTGGTTACCGGGAAGAAATCAAAGATTTTATAGATAAGGGAGGAATCATCTCCTGGGGGATAACTCCAACTCTTACGGAAGAATATGAAAAAGAAAATCTGGAAACCATGATTGAAAAACTGGAGGAAGTTTGGAACAGCCTGGAAGAGGCAGGGATAACCCGCCAGCAAATCCTGGCCCAATCCTGGTTAGCCCCCGCCAGGTGCTGCCTGGTTAATGCAGACAGGGAATTAACCGTTGAAAAATCCTTTGAACTCCTTAAATCAATAGGAGACCATTACAAAAAAGAACTTAAATAAGTAGCTAAGGAAAAGGAAACACCCCTTGGGAAGTATTAAAGGGATGTTTCCTTTTTCATTGTGTACAATTTGCTATTTATTATTTTTCCTCCAGCATCGCCAGGGCCAGGCTAAGAATTTTTAATTTATTTTACAAAAAGCACGGTCACCTCACTGGTTAGCTTTATAAAATAACTGTTAATACACTCCCGGGAGCAGAATATTTTGTCCGGTAATGCGTTATTTGTATAGGCTTTAGCAGTAAAAGTATTATTACATCCCGAACATTTGTCTGGATAAAGCCTGCCGTTTAATTCAATAATAAAAGGTGTTTCCTTTCTTTCCAGGCCTTTTATTACTAAATCCAAAAGGCTTTTAACTTCAATAAAGGGGGTTTTCCCGAAATTAACCATTATGTCAGCCAATACCTGTTCTTTATCAATTTTTAAAGCTTTACCTGATCCGCTCAATTTCAATTCCTCCTTAAGTATTCTCCTTTTCGTCTAAAAAACTACCTTCTTCAGCATTTTCAAATCTTACTCTTATGTTCAGGAACTGGCAAGCTTTATTCATGGTAGTTTCATTCCAGCGCCTGTTGCCTGATAACAGGTCGGAAATATATTGCTGACTGTACCCCGTTCCCCTGGCCAGGTCCCTTGGCCTCAACCCCTTTTTTGACATACATTTTTTTACTACTTTTGTAAACTCCATCAGGATTACCTCCTTAAGCTAATTGTAAGCAAATTGCTATTAATTTACAATGTTGGTAAATTTAAATTATCTGCTCTTAGCTTACCATCTCCCCCTCATGGGGCATATTGCTCTTACTGTGATAATTTTAACCTATTTGCTCTTTGTGTTTTTTGCTCAATACCTTTATAATAATATTCAGCTATTTGCTAAATGAGGAGTTATTTCATGAACAGGATAAGAGAGCTTAGGAAGCAAAGGAAAATACCAGCCAGAAAATTAGCAGAAATCCTTCACATTTCTACCAAGCATTTATATGACCTGGAAAGGGGTCACCGCAGGCTTCATGAAGATATTATTAATAAACTGGCAGATATTTTTGATGTCCCTGTAGATTATCTCCTGGGACGTACAGACTGCAAAAAGGAAATCAATTATTCTCCGCCCCCTCAAGAAATAAAAGACATCTTTGAAAAACCCGTTATGTATCAGGGCAGCCCTTTAACGGAAGAAGAAAAAGAGGATATTAAGAAATTATTAGATGCCGCTTTAAAAATAATAAAAAAAAATAGAAAGGCCTGAAAACCTTTCTAAACTAGCATAATTCTATTTATGTTTTATTTACCCAGGGGTATCAAATAAAGGGGGTCTTCTTCTGGAGAAAGATTTAAAACTTCCCTGACCTGTTCATCTTCAAAAGCACCGATTACTACTCCCTTAATGCCCAAAGACACTCCCTGCAAATAAACATTTTGTCCCGCATGTCCAGCCTCCATGTGGACATACCTTATACCCCTATCCCCATAGTTTCCTGTGGTTTGTTGGTAATTGGCGGATATAACCATAACAAGAGGGGCATCCCTAACCGCCGATTGGTTTAAAGCAGCTTCATATAAGTCCTTCCTTAAGTCTCCCAGGCTGAGGAGGCGAAGCTCATTCTGGTGAGGAAGATATTCGTAAAAACCCACCTCCAGATCCGTCACGTCTCCGGCTACCACATAAACCGTTAAGGGATAAAGGGCTCCGGCTGAAGGAACAGTCCGCAGTCCTCGATTTTCTTCAGTGATTCCCTGGGCTGACCAGAGAAGCTGTGAAACCTGCTCCAAGGTCAAAGGCTCTTCCCGGTAACTTCTTACAGACCTTCGTTCTGCCACAGCCTTCTCCAGGGAAACATCCCCGTCATGGCTGGGTTCAGGAAGCTTAACAATCTCCCCCTTACCCTCTTCCTTTAAGAGTGGATACTCCCTTTCATTTTCATGGAATGAATTACCATTAATGTCGAAATAGCTAAAAGCAAAAACAGCCAGAACCACCAGCAGCAGAAGCAAAAACATAATTCCCCGACCATTTTTATTGATAACCATAAGTTAAAGGAAATCCTCCCCTCNTAAGTTTTCCCCGTACTTACCGGGNAGAAGNAAAACATTCCTCATANNCTTCCACTACTTTCCCTTCTTTTAAAGAAGGGCCTACATCTATTATCCGCTGGTTAGAAGACCCCCGGAAGGGCAAAGCCAGGTCTTTTTTTTCTATGATAAAAGGCCCGTCTACCAAAACGTCAACAAATTTTAACAAAGGTAATTCCTGGATTTCTTCAAAGGTAAATCCGGTATAAACCCAAATATCCAGGTGAGGGTTTTCTTTTTTAATATACCTTAAAACCTTGTATAAAGCTTCCCCCTGGATAAAGGGTTCTCCCCCGCTAAAGGTGATACCCTTATGAAGGGGAGTGATTTTGTTTAACAATAGCATGGCAAAATCTTTTTCTTCAATTTCCATTCCACCTTCCAGGGGTTGAAGGGTAGGGTTGTGGCATCCCTCACAGGAACGGGGACACCCCTGTAAAAAGGCGGTTACTCTTATGCCTGTCCCGTCTACCATAGACTCTCCCACTATATCACTGTATTTTATCAAAAAATCCCTCCCTTGCCTTTAATAACAATTGTTAATATGGGACTTACGGTCCCTTAATTCCGCCTTTTTTGCAGAATTAAANCTGTCTTCTGTGGATAGATAACCGGTAATCCTTCTAATTCTCCGGATACTTTCACCCTGGCATTGGGGGCAGTTATGGGATATAATTCCCGAGTAATTACATTCATGGCATTCATCTACTGGATAATTAATCCCTCCGTAACCAACGTTACACTCTGCCATGTGCCGGATAATTTTCTCAACTACTTCCACATTATTTTTAGGAGGTGAAGGAATCTCCACATAAGATATATGGCCGCCATTACAGTATGTATGGTACTGGCCCTCAATTTTAATCTTCTGATGTAGGGAAGTAAGGTAATTAACAGGCAAATGATAAGAATTGGTATAATATTCTTTATCAGTGATACCCGGAAGATGGCCAAACTCCTTCCGGTCAATATTCAAAAACCTTCCTGAAAGGCCTTCAGCGGGAGTAGCATAAAGGGCAAAGTTGAGATCATATTCATCACAGAACTGCTGGGTGCTTTTCCACATATGCTCCACTATTTTTAACCCCAGCTCCTGGGCTTCCTCTGTTTCACCGTGATGACTCCCCACTAAAATGGTCAGGGCTTCGGCCAATCCAATAAATCCAATGGAAAGGGTACCATTTTTTATGGTTTCCCTTATGGGTTCGCAGGGTTCCAACTTCTCTGAATCCATGTAAAGCCTTTCACCTATTAAAAAAGGAAGGTCCTTTTCCGTAAGCTCACTTAATATTTCAAACCGGTGAAGGAGCTGCCTTACAGCCAGGCTAAGAAGCTTATCCAGTTCTTTAAAAAACCCTTCCACCCCCCGGGTCATCAAAGCTAACCTGGGAATATTTAAGGAAACAGAGGCTATATTACCCCTGCCCGCTGATACCTCTTGACCGTGCCTGTTGGCAATAGTTCGGGTTCGGCAGCCCATGTAAGAAATTTCATCCCCATACTTTCGGTTAAAGGAGGCATCCATGAAACTGAAGGCAGGGTTTAACCGGTGGGAGGCTACCCTTAAAGCCAGTTGAAACAGGTCATAATTGGGGTCCTCCTGGTTAAAGTTAACTCCCTCCTTTACCCGGAAAACCAGGTTGGGGAATACAGGATTTTCGCCTCTGCCCAATCCTCCTTCATAGGCTTTTAGCAGGGCCCTGGTTACCATACGTCCCTCGGGCGTAGTATCCGTCCCAAAATTTATACTGCTAAAGGGCACTTGCGCTCCCGCCCGAGAATGCATAGTATTTAGGTTATATATGAGGCCTTCCATGGCCTGGTAGGTTTCCTCTTCATCGGGTTCATGCTTAAATCCCCGGATAACCTCACCCATATCCCGATCAAAATGGGAAAAACTCTGTCCCCCGTACATATCATTCTGGTTGCTTTGAAGAATGATGGCAGAAAGGGCTGCGGCAGAATATATCCGCTGGGGAGGTCTTATCCAGCCGTTACCCGTATGAAACCCCTTTTGAAAAAGATTTTTCAAATCTATCTGCAGGCAGTTAAGGGTTTTAGCATAATAATCCAAATCATGAATATGAAAAAACCCTTTATCATGGGCNTCTCCCATATCCTCGGGAAGCAAATTGGTTAAATAATATTTCTTGCTGGCGGCCATGGCAATTTGNAGCATTTTAGCCGAAGGGGAATTGTTAATATTGGCATTTTCCCTGCTGGTCTCCACCAGTATTTCCTTCACCGCATCCATGAGTTCCGTTTTACCTTCCCTCATTCGGGTACGCCGGTCTCTATAAAGTATGTAAGCCTTGGCCGTTCGGGCATGTCCATTTTCTATTAATACTTTTTCAACCACATCCTGTATTTCTTCTACAGAAGGAATCATCTCCACATTGTTACCATTTAAATAGTTTACTACCTGGTTGGTTAAATCCTGGGCAATACTCCTGTCTTCCCCCCCTACTGCTTTAGCCGCTTTAAATATTGCTTCGGTAATTTTTTGTTCGTCAAAGGGCGCGATTCTTCCATCTCTTTTTCTGATTTCCGTGAACATATAAAATATCTCCTCCCCACTTATCAATCTTCCCAAAGGGAAGACTTTTTTGATTTATTAAAAGTGTCCAGTTCCTCCTTAAATGATTCTATACCCCTGAACTTCCGGTAAACGGAAGCAAACCTTACATAAGCCACTTCATCAATTTCCCGCAATCTTTCCAGGACCATCTTACCCAACTGACTGGCCTTAACTTCCTTTACAAAACTGTTTAATAATTCCCTTTCCACATCATTAACCAGGTCTTCAAAGGTCTCCAGGGGTATTTCCCTTTTAACCCCTGCTGTAAGGAGTCCCTTAATAATTTTATCCCGGTCAAAGAACTCCCTCCTGCCATCAGTTTTTATTACTACCAGGGGAACCTGGTCCACCTTTTCGTAAGTGGTAAAGCGCCTGGCACACCCTGTGCATTCCCTGCGCCGCCTGATAGCCGCCCCCTCCTCTGCCGAGCGGGAATCAATTACCCTGCTCTCCTGAAAACCACAATAGGGACACTTCACCGCCCTTCCCCCTTAAAAACTACATATAGTTAAATTAATAACTCGAATATACTATATATTGTGATAATTGTCCAACTAAAAAAAACCTGTCCCAAATTATTGGACAGATTTATCCACTTCATAAATGATTTCTTTTTAATATGCTAGCTTTTTCAAGTTGTTTCAACCTGGAAACATATGGTTGGAACAATTAGTAATTTTCCAGGCTGTCTTTGCTTAAGGAGTAATCAGGTAGTTCCACCAGGATAGTATCAACCCCGATTTTAATAATCTTATCCCAGGGAATAACATAATCCTTTTCTCCCCCGAAGAATCCAAAGAATTTTCCGCCCCCCGGTACAACTATAGCTCTTATTCTCCCATCTCTTAAGTCTATATCCAGATCGCTGATTAGGCCCAGCCGACGGCCATCCTGCATATTAATGACTTCTCTACTCCTTAAATCAGAAGTTTTCAACATAATCAAAGCCTCCCTGGAACCCTTTAGGGATATATTTTCATGGCGGGCAATCCTGGATATTCTTTCCCCTCTCCTTCCAGCTGGGAAAAATCCCCTTGTTCTTGCCACACAATTCTAATTGTGTGAAGGTTATGCTGATTAAAGGACCAGACCGCCTGGTCGGTACTAATATAATATGCACTTATAAAGAGTACGGAAACACTTAAAAAAAATAAAAATATTCCTTTTCTGAAAGTAGCCATAGGTTTTTTAGCCTCCCTTGACATCAATGTGTTTTTTTAACTGATCCAGGGCTGCTTTTTCCAGTCGGGAAACTTGAGCTTGAGAAATTCCTATTTCTTCAGCCACCTCCATCTGGGTTTTCCCCCGATAAAACCTTAAGTCCAGGATTAGTTGTTCTCTTTTGTTTAATTTATTTATCGCTTCTTTAATAGCTATCCCTTCCAACCACTGAGCATCCTGGCTTTTTTCATCGGTAATTTGATCCATGACAAATATGGGATCTCCACCATCATGATAAATAGGTTCAAAAAGGGAAACAGGCTCCTGGATAGCATCCAGGGCAAGTATTATTTCTTCCCGATCAATATTTAATTTTTCGGCAATTTCGCTGATGGAAGGTTCCCTCCCCAGCTTATTAGCCATAACATCCCTGACCTGAAGTACTTTATAAGCTATGTCTTTTAAAGACCGGCTAACCCTTATAGGATTGTTATCCCTGAGGTAACGCCGAATTTCACCTATTATCATGGGGACAGCATAAGTTGAAAACTTAACATTCTGATTCAGGTCAAAGTTGTCAATAGCCTTCATCAGGCCAATACAACCCACCTGGAAAAGATCATCAACATATTCACCTCTGTTATTGAACCTTTGTATAACACTAAGGACCAGCCTCAGGTTTCCATTTGCAAGCTGCTTCCTTGCTTCTTCATCGCCATCTTTTAAATCTTTAAAGAGTTTTTTCATTTCTGAATTTTTTAAGACTGGAAGTTTTGAAGTGTTAACTCCGCAGATTTCTACCTTATTCATCACTATTATGTTGCCCTCCCAGTTTTTTTGTTTGTCAAAAGTATTTCCGTAAACAAATTTATTTATACTGTAGGAATTAGGAAAAGACGGGAGAGCAAACTATACTATTCCATTTTTTTAATTTCTTTTTTCAACCTGTTAATAATTCTTTTTTCCAGGCGGGAAATATAAGACTGGGATATCCCCAGCAAATCAGCAACTTCTTTCTGGGTCTTTTCCTGGCCATTAACCAGGCCAAATCTAAGCTCCATTATCTTTTTTTCTCTTCTGCTTAATTTTTCCATAGCCAGGTGGAGTAATTTTTTATCAACTTCTGCCTCAATACTTTTGTAGATAAGGTCATTATCCGTTCCCAATACATCGGACAGAAGAAGTTCATTTCCATCCCAGTCTATATTAAGGGGCTCATCGAAAGATATTTCTGATTTTACTTTATTGTTTCTTCTGAGAAACATAAGGATTTCATTTTCTATGCATTTCGAGGCATAAGTGGCAAGTTTTATATTCTTATGAGGATCAAAGGTATTAACAGCCTTTATTAGTCCTATAGTTCCTATGGACACCAGGTCATCAATATTTACACCGGTATTTTCAAATTTGCGGGCAATATAAACCACCAGCCTTAAATTTCTTTCTATTAATACACTTTTAACTTCCTTGCTGCCATTTTTTAATTTTTGGAGAAGGTGCGCTTCTTCATCATAGGTTAAAGGCGGGGGTAAAGCTTCACTGCTTCCCACATAATATATCTCCGGAATAGAACTTAACCCAACCCAGTTTAAAAATTTTAACAAGGCCAAACGAACCAGTAACCTTCTTTTAGGTGAAAATATAAACAAAAGAAACCCTCCCCTTAAAGATTTAAGTGGAATCAGCCAAAAGAGCCGGGGGTAAAAGGGCTTGACAATCATTTTTCCCGGCAAAAGCATCACGGCAAAGGGCTATCACAGCCTTTCCCAATATCTCAACCTCACCATCTCTATCCAGGACTTTAACTTCCTCAGGCCTTATTCCCAGGAGAAAACCCTTTTTTCTTCCCAGAGAAGAGTAGGGAATAAAGCATAACCTGGAGGCAAGGGGAGAATTGGATAAGTCTTCTAGGTCATCCAGATAAGAATCATCATAACTGCCCAGGCACTTTAAAACTTCTTCGGGTAAAATCTCTTCAATAGCTGTATATTGAACCACTATGGCCGGTTCCTGGGTTATAGGCTCTTTTAGCCTGTTACCTGTGTCTATGATTCCCTTAACGCTAAAATTCCTGTCCAATATTTTTATAATAAGAGTTACCTGTAATAAATTCTGCCATTTTCTATGGGCCAGATAATCTACTCCCCATCTCCCCAAAGCTAAAAGTAAAAAGAATGGTAAGATTATATTCCAAAAGGTCGGGGAGGGGAGAAATAACATCCCCCCTGAAGATGCCGGAGAGACCATAAAAAAATAAGAAAAGGCCAGGGAAGCTCCTCCTACAGTAAATGATACCAGGTAAAAAGTACACAGGAGGAGAAAATATTCCTTTAATGTTAATGGGTAAAAAGAAACAAGTATTATGGCCAGAGATAAGATTAACTTGGAAGATAAAGATAGCAATACCCCGTTGAAGGGGAAAAATATGGTAAATACATACAGCGCCCCTAAAAGGGCACCCCCAAAAAGTTTTTTACTGCTGTATTCTTTACGGCATATCCTCGCCGTAAGCCATAATATAGAAAAATTCATGGTCAGGTTTACCAGCAGCAATTCATCTACATACACCCGGGTAACACCTGCTTTAAAAGTTTATTTTTTATCATTAATACTTAAGTACTATGTTACAGGAAAAGATTATATGATTAATTATAAAGGAGGAGGGCTTAAAATTTTGTCACAATGTGTTAAGGAAGGATTTTTTTTAAGCGACAAAAAAAGCAGCTTTTGCAAGCTGCTTTTAAACCCTTATTTCATGGCTTTTCGCTTTCTTAAGAAAGCTGGAATATCAATATCATTGCTGTTAAAAGTACCTTTTTCTATATTATTTTCCTCCCGGGGCTGCCTTTCCTTCTGTTGGTCAAATCCTGTGGCAATCACCGTAACCCTTACCTCATCCTGTAGGGACTCATCAATAACCGCACCAAATATTATGTTAGCATCAGGGTCTGCTGCTTCAGCCACAATATCAGCGGCTTCGTTAACTTCAAAAAGACCTAAATCCGAGCCCCCGGTAATATTTAAGAGTACTCCCCGGGCCCCTTCAATAGAAGTTTCCAGCAAAGGACTGGATATAGCCGTTTTAGCTGCGTCCATGGTCCTGTTTTCTCCATTACCTACCCCGATACCCATAAGGGCTGAACCCGTTTCAAGCATTATAGTTTTTACATCGGCAAAGTCCAGGTTGATTAATCCAGGCACAGCTATTAAATCGGAAATGCCTTGAACCCCCTGCCTTAAAACATCATCTGCAATCCTAAAAGCCTCCACTATAGGAGTTCTTTTTTCTACCACCTGCAGCAGCCTGTCATTGGGAATTATGATTAAAGTATCTACCTTATCTTTAAGAATTTCTATACCCTCATCTGCCTGGGTAAAACGCTTCTTTCCTTCAAAGGAGAAAGGCTTGGTAACAACTCCTACAGTTAAAGAGCCCAATTCCTTTGCAACTTCAGCAATAATGGGAGCAGCACCCGTGCCGGTGCCTCCACCCATACCGGCAGTAACAAAAACCATGTCAGCGCCTTTCAGAATTTGCTGTATTTCTTCCCTGCTTTCTTCAGCAGCCTGCCTGCCGATTTCTGGATTTGCCCCCGCGCCCAATCCTTTGGTCAGCTTTTCACCAATCTGCACCTTAACATTGGCTTTGGCTAAATATAAGGCCTGGGCATCGGTATTAACGGCTATAAAATCTACTCCCCTTAACCCTGCTTCAATCATGCGGTTTACGGCATTACTGCCTCCCCCGCCGATGCCAATAACTTTTATTTGAGCATATTGTTCCATTTCATTATCAAATTCAATCATCATTAAACCCCCTTCCCCAAAGTCATTTTATTCAAATATCTCAAAAAACCAGTTTTTTATTCGCGTAAAAAACTGGGGTACTGCCAGTTTAGTTTCCTTTTTACTGGTGGGTAACATATGGGATTTTAATACATAATGTATCATCCCTACTCCTGTAGAATAAACAGGACTTTTAACTCCTATATATTCTGGTTGAGCTACCTGGACCGAAGATTCTAAAACCTCTTCGGTTAATTCAGCCACCCCCTTCATCATTGAAACTCCACCCGTTAATACTACTCCCGCCGGCAGAGCCTTTAAATAACCCATTTTTTCAAGTTCTTCCCTGGCCAGATAAATAATTTCTTGAACCCGGGGCTCAATTATACTGGCTATTATATTTTCCGTAACGGTATTCTTTTCCTTTCCACCCACATTTTTTATCTCAATTTCTTCTTCTGATTCAACCAGAGATGTTAAGGCTTTTCCATGGTCTATTTTTATAGCTTCTGCCTGTTCAATAGTAGTTCTCAAGCCTACTGCTATATCATTGGTTATATAGTCGCCACCTACAGGCAAAACAGACAGGTCCTTTAATCCTCCCTGTTGAAAAACCGAGATTTCCGTAGTGCCTCCTCCGATATCAATTAAAGCTGCTCCCAGTTCTTTCTGATCATCAGTGAGGGAAACTTCCCCATTAGCCAGTGCATTTAATACAACCCCATCTATTTCCAGTTCAGCCCGATTAACACAGCGCATCAAATTTCTTATGGAGGTAATGGCACCAGTAATAATCATGGCATCAACCTCCAGGCGTACTCCTACCATTCCTACCGGATCCCTTATTCCATCATATCCATCAACAATGAACTGCCGGGGAATTATATCAATTATTTCTCTGTCTGGAGGCATGGCAATAACCCTTGAAGCCTGAATAACCCTTTCCACGTCTTCATAAGTTATTTCCTTGTCTTCACCCGCTACGGCCACGACTCCCTTATTGTTAATCAAGGTTATATGGGTACCCACAACCCCTAAAAAAACGGAATTTATTTCCACATTAACCATGCGTTCTGCTTCTTCCACAGCTTCCGTTATACTTTGCACCGTTTTATCCAGGTCTACTATTACCCCTTTTCGCAATCCTTTGGAGGGGCTGGTTCCCACACCAATTATATTTATGGTACGGTCCTGGTTTACTTCTCCAACAATAACTCGAACATTAGAGGTCCCAATATCCATACTTATTACCAGATCTCTTTTAGCCACTCCTACGAACCTCCCTTAAGCCTGCAAACAACCATATAACAATTTAATTCAACATTTCTTAAAAATTCCCTTTTTTTACCCAGTATAATTTTTACCGCAGAATAAAATATTGTAAATTAAGGGTTGGAGGGAAAATGAGATACTCGCAAGTCTATGTAACCTGGTTCTTCCCCTTTTTGCTGCTTAATTTCCATAATAACCCGGGGAACTTCCTCCAGCTTTTCCTTGTAGTTCTCTGTCCCCAGCCATATTTCCGTACCACCAATAGTATAGACTATTAAATTCAAGGGATCTTCTACTTTGAAATCAGAAAAAAAGGACAGTTTCTGGGAAGGTAAAGTTGATATGGTTTTTAAAATCTCTTCCAGGTAAATAATATCTTCTTGATGAACCTTTTGACCAATAAAAGGTTCATCTATCACTATTCCCGTAATAAGAGGTAAGTCCTCTCCCATCTCATCAACAGCCCCCAGTATTGTTCCATCCTTTGAAACTTCCAGGTATCTCTCCCGGTAAGGAATTAAAACAAGGGGCTCTTTTTCTTCTACATCTATAGCCAGGGCCTGGGGAAAAACATAACTTACCTGGGCCAACTTTATCAAGGGCATTCTCTCCAGGCGCTTTTTTACAACCCTGTTATTAACCTGCCACAGGGTTGTCCCCTCCTCAATATCGGCTATCCGGAGGATTTCTTCAAAAGGCACCCTCTCATTACCACTTATCTCCACCCTTTGCACCTTAAAAACAGGAGATCTTATCAGGGCGAAAAAAATCAGCAGGGAAAGTATCATCAGGAAAACCTTTAAAAAAAACCTTTTTCTCTTCTTTATCTTTTTATTCTTTAAATTTTTTTCAGGCTCCCTGTAATAATAATTATTATAAGGCCTGTCCATATTTTCACCCCTTAATGAAAACGCTGTTAAGCGTTTTCATTAAACGTTAATTACCGGAGCATGGACCCGCTTGATATTTGCTCCCAATTTTTGCAGCATTAAGTCCAATCTTTCATAACCCCTATCAATATAATGGACTTCATCAATTAGAGTAGTACCCTGGGCAGACAAGCCCGCCAAAACCAGGGCTGCTCCCGCCCTCAAGTCAGGCGCTTTAACCTTAGCACCCTTGAGGTTATTTACCCCCTTTATTATAGCTGATCGTTCCTGCACGGTTATTTGCGCCCCCATTTTATTTAATTCATTTATATGGCTGAACCTTCCCTCAAAAACACTTTCTTTTACAACACTTATACCATCTGCATAAGACAGGAGGGCCATAATTTGAGGCTGCATATCCGTTGGAAAGCCAGGATAAGGCAAAGTCCTTACCGAGTTTACCCCTTTAATCTTGCCTCCCCTTACCATCAGGGATTCACTATCCTCCAGGATTTCCAGGCCAGCCTCCCTTAATTTAGATATTACAGCTTCCAGGTGTTCGGGTATTATATTTTCAATAATAACTTCTCCATCAGTAATACCGGCAGCCACAATCATGGTACCAGCTATAATTCGATCAGGTATAAGCCGGTGGACTGCTCCATCTAAACTCTTTACCCCTTCAATAGTAATAATATCCGTTCCAGCTCCCCTTACCCGGGCACCCATCTTGTTAAGAAAGTTCTGAAGGTCCACAATTTCAGGTTCTTTGGCAACATTATGTAGACGGGTAAACCCTTTGGCATATATTGCCGCCATCATTAAATTCTCCGTAGCCCCTACACTGGGAAAATCTAAATGAATGGTACTGCCTTTTAAGGTTCCTGCTTTAGCACTTACATATCCGTTTTCTTCTACTACCTCTACCCCCATGGAAATTAAACCTTTCAAGTGAAGGTCAATAGGCCTGGGGCCTATAGCACAACCACCGGGGTAAGATACTTTAACTTTTCCCAGTTTGCCCAATAAGGGGCCCATCAAAAAAATAGAAGAACGCATCTCGCACATTAACTTTTCAGGAATTTCTGAAGTGGAAAGGGAATCCGCATCCAGTTCCAAACTATTCTCTTTCCAATCAATTTTTACACCCAGGCATTCCAGTATATCAAGCATAACTTTTACATCACTAATGCGGGGCACATCTTCAATTCTAACTTTTCCCGATGATAACAGGCTTGCTGCTAAAATAGGGAGAATGGAATTCTTGGCACCGGTAATTCTTATTTTTCCTGATAATCTTTCTCCACCTTCAATAACAAACTTTTCCATAGAAGCCACCCCCCTGCTAGCTGTCTTCTCCTACCATATTTAACTCCAGTTCAAGTAATACACCAAACTTATTTTTTACCTTTTCCCTCACTTTTTTTATCACTTCCAGGTAATCAATATATCGAGAGTTCCCCAGGTTAACAATGAAATTAGCATGTTTGGTTGAAACCTGGGCATCCCCAACCCTCAGTCCCTTACATCCAGCTTCTTCTATAAGCTTTCCTGCCGATTTACCCTGGGGATTACGAAAAACACTACCGGCACTTGGTTCAATGGGATGATTCAAACGACGGTGCTCTAAAAGTTCCTCCATCCTTGATTTTATTTTGTTATAATCTCCTTCGACCAAATCCAGCCCTATCTCCAATACTATCCAGCTTTCTTCTAGAAGGCTTGAATACCGGTAATTAAACTCCAGCTCCCGGGATGATATAATCTTTATTTCTCCCTGCCAGGTAAGAACTTTAATACTGCTAATTATATCAGACATGGAACTACCATAAGCTCCTGCATTTATTATAGCGGCAGCCCCGGCAGTTCCCGGGATTCCAGCTGCAAATTCCAGGCCGGAAAGCCCGGCCCTGGAAGCTTTAATTGAGAGCATGGGAAGGGAAGCTCCTGCTCCCACCGTCACCCTTTCCCTGTCAAATCTGATGTGGCGAAAAGGTTTCTCCAATTTAACTGTTAATCCCCGGATTCCTTTATCACTGACCAGCAAATTAGTTCCTGCCCCCATGATAAAAAAAGGTATAAATTCATTCCGTGAAAAAAGAAGGAGCTTTTCTAATTCTTCCTGGCTTTGAGGGATTATAAGGTAATCAGCCGGGCCACCAATTTTAAGAGAAGTATGATGTTTCATAGGTTCTTTCATCATAAAAGGGCCAGAAACTAATTCTTCAATGCCAGTTTTACAATTCAACAATTTCGTTTTCCTCCAAATATCCTAAATTCAAAAAAGTTATCCCTTTTTCACTATTATCTTATGTTGAAAAGCATCAATTGTGAATTTTTTGCTTGTCCCTATTGCCTATTATTAACCTCAGGTATCAGTACCTATATTAACCTCAATACATATAATCCTTTACTTTGGTTTATTACCGAATTATATCCTTAAGAAGGCGGAATATGGTTCTGGAAGAATCGGGATAACTTAACCTTTCAGTGCAAAGGGACATTTCGTAAAGTACTTTTTTGTTTTCAATTAATCCTGAAATTTTATCCCGCAACAAGGAAGGAGTCAGGTCTTTTTCATTTATTAATTCCGCTGCCCCCGCTTCTGATAAAACCTGGGCGTTCAGGTACTGGTGGTTATTGGTAACATTAGGTGAAGGTATTAATATGGAGGGAATTCCCAGGACAGTTATTTCCGCCAGGGTGGTTGCCCCGGCCCTGCTTATAATCAAGTCAGCGGCGGAAAGGGCCAGGGGCATTTCTTCCAGGTAAGGCTTTATTATAATATTATTCAGCCCATTACCTCCTGTTTTTTTAACGGATTCTACCACCCTATCATAATATCCCTGCCCCGTCACATACACAAACTGGGCTTTTGATAATTTTTTAAGATAGGGCAGCATCTTTAAGGCATTCTGGTTAATTACTTCCGCCCCGCGGCTTCCTCCTACTATTAAAACTGTGGCCTTGTTTGGATTTAATCCCAGGTATTTAATTCCTTCTTTCCTGGTGCAGCCCATAACTTCAGAAGCCCTGGGATTTCCCGTCACCTCAGTTTTTCCCGAATTTTTAAAGTACTTTTTTGATGCCCCAAAGGAAAGGCACACTTTGCTGGCAAATTTGGATAGAATTTTATTGGTAACCCCGGGCACCACATTCTGTTCATGTATGAGGGTAGGAATTCCCAAAAGGGAAGCCCATAAAACTACAGGGCCACACACATAACCTCCTGTCCCCATCACCACTTCCGGTCTGAATTTCCTTAAAACATTTCTTGCTTCCCATCCTCCCCTTGTCAAATCAGCAAAAGTTTTAAACAACTGGGGAGAAAGTTTCCTGGGCAATCCGCTGACCGTAATAGTTTCTAAGGGAAAGCCAGATAAGGGAACTATACTGCTTTCCATTCCTTTCCTGGTTCCAACAAACATAATATCCGATTCAGGTTCAATATTTTTTATATAACGGGCCATGGCCAGAGCCGGGTAAACATGGCCTCCGGTGCCTCCGCCCGTTAAAATTATCCTCATAAAAGGAACATCCCTTTCCCTGCTTATACCTTAATAAATACAAATACTACAGTTAATATTAGCACAATATGCTGAAGGTGTCTAAATAAAATATAATGCCTGTTTTAATCCCTCTGTCTGGTTAATATTGAGCATGCTTGGAAATATTCAATAGAATCCCCACAGAACAGAGGGTAAAAAAGAGAGAAGTTCCCCCTGCGCTTATAAAGGGTAAATTTATACCCGTTACAGGGATAGATCCGGTAACAACTCCCACGTTAATTAAAACCTGCAGGGAAATCATGGAAATCAGGCCCACCGCCAGTAAGCTGCCAAATTTATCAGGAGCCATAAGGGCAACCTTAAATCCTCTCCAAATGAGGAGGAAAAAAAGAATTAAAACGGTAGCTGCCCCTACAAACCCTAATTCTTCACCAATTAAAGCAAATATAAAATCACTATGGGGCTCCGGCAGATAAAAAAACTTCTGGCGGCTTCTTCCCAGACCCACGCCCAATAACCTACCCGGTCCCAGGGCATACAAGGATTGAATAATATGGTACCCCGTATCCAGGCTGTCTTCCCAGGGATTTAGAAAAGAGAAAAATCTTTTGCGGCGGTATTCTTCGGAAAGCATCAGGTAGCCCAGGGCAGGAAGCCCCGTAACAGCCAGGGCAAAAATATGTTTACCCTGCATCCCTGCGGCAAAAAGTATAACTAAAACAGTCCCTGCAATAGCAACCGCCGTGCCCAGGTCAGGTTGTTTAAGGATAAGAAGAAAACAAATACCCATTATACCCAGGGGGGGAGCAACTCCTGACCAGAAATTATTAATATCTATCCTGTTTTTGGATAAAAAAGCAGCCGTAAACAAAATTAAAACTACCTTGGTAAACTCCGCCGGTTGGACAGATAAACCACCCACCCCAATCCATCTTTTTGCTGCATTAATCTCAATTCCTACTCCCGGAACATACACCAGCAGCAGGAGAACAAAATTAATCAACAAAAGAAATTTTACATATTTTTTAAGCTTCCAGTAATCATAGTTAGCCAGGAATATCATCCCTATCAGCCCCAGGACAGCCCAAAAAACCTGGCGTTTTAAAAAATAATAGCTGTCACCCCTGAGTTCGGTGGAGGTGTAAAAACTTGAGCTAAAAACCATAACCAGGCCAATTCCCAAAAGAATTAATGCCACAAAAAATATTATAAAATCAGGGGGTTTACCCTTATTCTTCTTCATTCAGCTCCCCTCCCAAATCTTTAACCAGCCTTTTAAATTCATTTCCCCGCTCTTCATAATTATTATACATATCCCAGCTGGCACAAGCCGGTGACAGTAAAACCAGATCTCCCTCCCGGGCTGACTGGTAAGCTTTTTCCAGGGATTCTTTCATATTCTCAGTAAAAACAAAATTATTAAATCCTATCTTTGCCAGGGATTTGGCCATTTTTTCCCTGGTTTCTCCCAGCAAAACCAGAAATTTAACCTTATCTTTAATATAAGGAGCCAGCTCGTCAAAGGAAGACCCCTTATCCTTTCCTCCGGCAATTAAGATTACCTTCTGGGGAAAAGCCTCTAAGGCTTTGATAGTGGAATTTATATTAGTCCCTTTGGAATCATTAACAAAAGTAATCCCCTTAAGGCTGCCAGCTAATTCCAGGCGGTGGGGAACCCCTTTAAAAGTTTTTAAGGTCCTGGCAATTACCCGGGTATCTACTCCTGCAGCCCAGGCTGCTGCAGCCGCAGCCAGCATATTTTCCAGGTTGTGCTTACCGGGTAGGGCCACCTCCTTAACAGGACAAATAGTTTTTAAAGACCCCTTCTCTTTAATTACAATATGCTCCCCTTGTATGTAAATTCCACTTTCTAAATTTTCCCTGGTGCTGAAGTAAATAACCTGTGGCTTCACCGCCTCCATGGGAATCCGGGATAAAATAGAGTCATCCCAGTTAATTATAAGGAAATCTCCCTTTCCCTGGTTTTTATAGATTTTCTTTTTAGCCTCCAGGTAATTTTCCAGGCTGGAATGATGATCCATATGGTCTTCAGAAATATTTAAAAGAACACTTATATGAGGTTTAAAATTATCGATCCCCTCCAGCTGGAAACTGCTTAGTTCCGCCGCTATAATAGATTCAGGGGAAACCTCCCCGGCTATATCACATAAAGGGACACCTATATTTCCTGCTACATAAACTTTACGCCCCTCATTTTTTAAAATTTCCCCTACTAAAGTTGTAGTAGTAGTTTTACCGTTTGTGCCTGTTATCCCCACTATAGGAGCTTTAATAAAATAGGAGGCAACTTCAATTTCAGTAACTATTTTAACTCCTAATTCCCGGGCCCTTTTCACTGGCTTTATATCCATGGGCACTCCCGGGTTCTTAACCACTAAATAAGTGTTGTAGCTAATAATATTTTCCGGGTGACCTCCCATAACAGTTTTAATGTTTTTATAAGGCTTGAGATCTTCCAGGTGAGGCTTTAAATCTTCCTCCTTTTTATGGTCATTTATAACTACAAAGGCCCCTTTTTCAGCCATTAATTTGGCAGCAGAAATCCCACTTAACCCCATTCCTATAACCACTACCTCTTTGCCCTTTAGCTCCATTTATTTTGAACCTCCTAGGATAAAGAAACTAAACCTATAACTGCCAGCAGAAAGGCTGCTCCCCAAAACACGTTTACAACCTTCCACTCACTCCATCCACTTAATTCAAAGTGATGGTGGAGGGGGCTCATCTTAAAAACTCTTTTTCCCGTAGCCTGATAGACCACCACCTGAATAATTACCGAAAAGGTCTCTATAACAAAAATTCCCCCTACTATCACCAGGACTAATTCAGTTTTGGTTAAAATTGCCAGGGTCCCCAGGGCTGCCCCCAGGGATAAGGAACCCACATCTCCCATAAATATTTTAGCCGGGTGGAAGTTAAATATTAAAAATCCAAAGCAGCCCCCCACCAGCACTGCACAAACAAAAGCAATATCCTCCATTCCTTGATTTAATGAAATGAATAAATATGCCAGAAAACTAATAATAGCAGTGCCTGCTGCCAGCCCATCCAGGCCATCGGTAAGATTTACAGCATTGGAAGAACCTACTATAATAAGAATCATGAAAAAGGGATAAAAAAGGCCCAAGTCCAGGGCAGGACCACCAAAAGGAATTTCAACGGTATGGCTGTGCCCCTGCTGCCATAAAATTATAAAGAGAAGGAGGACCATTACTACTTGTAATATAAGCTTATTTCTGGCCTTAAGGCCTAAAGAACGTTTATGGGTAAATTTAGAAACATCATCAATGAGACCAATTCCTCCATTACCCAGGATAATAAATAATATAAGAAAAAAATTTAAGGTTTTAGGTACCAGAAATGCTGAAGTTATTATAAAAGAAAGAAGAAATATTATTCCTCCCATGGTAGGGGTCCCTGATTTTTTTAAATGGCTTTTAGGACCATCAGATCTAACCTGTTGCCCAAACTTAATTTTTCGCAGAGCATATATTATAAAAGGGCCACTTACAAGACTTATCAAAAAGGCAATCAGCATAGTCTGATACAGTTCAACTCTCATTTAACTTATTCTCCCCGATCTCCATCTTTTAGAAAATCTACTACTTTTTCCATCCTCATTCCCCGGGAACCCTTTACCAGAATACAATCTCCGGGTTTAACTACCTCCTCCAGCACTTTACAAAGCTCCCTGTGATCTAAAAAATGCCACGAATTTTCAAGGCCCTCTTCCTTTGCCCCTTCCACCGCTAAAAGCATTGAGTCCCCCAAACCCAGAAAGTAATCAACCCCCAGCCGGGCGGCAAAACTTCCTACTTCCCGGTGAGAATTTTCCCTGATAGAACCAAGCTCCAGCATATCCCCTAAAACGGCTATTAAACGTGAGCCCTTTCCTACCATGGCCAGGGTTTTTAATGATGCCCTGGTAGAAGACAGGTTGGCATTGTAAACATCATTAACCAGGATTACTCCCCGGGGAGTTTCTGTTATTTCCAGTCGCATACCCGTCAGATGAGGGGCTTTTAATCCCTCCCTTATATCTTCAGGAGTTATCCCCAGGTGCAGGGCACAGGATAGAGCCGCCAAGGCATTATATAAGTTTTCCTCTCCCGGGAGGGGTATGAAAAACTCTTCTTCCCTGTTCTTAATTAATACTTTAAAATGAGTACCTGTCCTCCTGTAAACCATATCATATCCTTGAAAATCTAATTTCTCCCCTATACCAAAATAAATGACTTTGCCCTCAAATTTATTTCCCAGGGAATGAAGCCAGGGGTTATCACCGTTAAGAAGAGCCACTCCCTGGGATCCCATGCCCTCTAATAGTTCTCCTTTAGCCTCCGCTATAGCCTCCAGAGAACCAAGTAGTTCAAAATGGGCTTCTCCTATATTGGTAATAATTCCTGCCTGGGGGCGGGATAATTCTGCCAGCAATCTAATTTCCCCCCGACCCCTCATGCCCATCTCCAGGACCCCATACTGGTGTTCAGGAAGAAGCTTCAGGAGCATCAAAGGAAGGCCTATATGATTGTTTAAATTACCTTCCGTCTTTAAAGTTTTATGGCTGATGCTTAAAATACTGGCCAGCAAATCTTTGGTAGTTGTTTTACCTGCGCTTCCTGTTACACCAATTATTTTAACTTTAATTTTCTCCCTGTTATATTTAGAAAGCCGTTGAAGGGCAACAAGGGTGTCCCTGACTTTAATTACAACTCTTTCCGGGGCTAATCCTTCTCCTTCTACATCCCGGGATACCAAAACACCCGAAGCTCCTTTTTCCAAAGCTTCCGTGACAAACCGATGCCCGTCGGTGTTTTCTCCTTTTAAAGGAATGAAAAATTCTCCGGGTTTAAGGGATCTTGTATCTATAGAAAATCCCTTTACTACTGTATCCAGATCTCCTTGTAACAAAACTCCCCCCGTAGCCTTTATTATCTCCTTAACTTTTAATTCAGCCAATTTTCATTCCCCTTTTAAAAAACATAGGTGTTATTTTGCTTTTTTGATAATTTTATTAACCAGAATTTCCCTGGCTATTTTTCGATCATCAAATTCTATAGTCCGGTCCTTAAATATCTGGCAATCTTCATGTCCCTTGCCCGCTATAATCACCACATCGCCGGCCCTGGCCCTGGTTAAGGCATTATGGATAGCCTGGTAACGGTCAAAACTTATTTCATATTCATCCTTGTTTTTTGTATATAAGAGTCCCCGTTCCACTTCTTTAAAAATTTCCATGGGATCTTCCGAGCGGGGATTGTCTGTTGTCAGAATACAGTAATCACTGTATTCCCCTGCAATTCTTCCCATAGGTATTCTCTTGGTTTTATCCCTATCCCCTCCGCAGCCAAAAAGGGTAATAATTTGGCCTCGGGCAAATTCTTTGACAGTCCCCAGGACATTCTCCAGGCCGTCAGGGGTGTGGGCATAATCCACTATAACGGTAAAGTCCTGGCCTTCTTCTATCTTTTCAAATCGGCCCGGCACGCCTGTAATGCTTTCTAAAATATCCAGAGAGTCTCGCCAGCTTAACCCTTCAACAAAGGCTACAGCTAAAGCTGCCAGAGCATTGTAAACACTGAATAGACCCGTAAGCTTAAGGTTAACCCTTCCCTTAGCCCAACCACTATCTAAATAAAAAGAAACGCCTTTATCCTTTACCTTAATATCCCTGGCCATAAAATCAGCCTTTTTCTTAATACCGTAAGTAATTTTTTGAACCCCTGCCTCCTCATAAATATAGGTAAAATTTGGATCATCCCGGTTTAATATAGCTACTTTGGGAGGCCTTACCCTTCCAGGCATGTTGCCCATCCAGGAAAAAAATTTTCCCTTGGATCTTAAATATCTGTCAAAGGTTTTATGAAAATCTAAATGATCCTCGGAAATATTGGTCAGGACCCCCACGTCATAGTCACAGCCCGAAACTCTTTTGAGTTCCAGGGCATGGGAGGAAACTTCCATGACAGCAAAGTCAACCTTTTCTTTAACCATTACAGAAAGAATTTGCTGAAGGTCAGGAGCTTCGGGTGTTGTAGCCAGAACAGGCAAAACCTTTTCTCCTACCTGGTATCTTATGGTACCTATCAGCCCTGTTTTTCTGTTAGCCCCTGACAGAAGTGACTCAATTAAATGAGTTGTAGTGGTTTTACCGTTAGTTCCCGTAACCCCTATCAGCCTTAACCTGGTAGAAGGAAATCCATAATAATTAGCCGAAATAACCGCTAAAGCCTCTCTAATATCGGGCACTAAAATTTTTACAGCTCCTGGCGCCTCAACTTCTTTTAAATCTGTTAATATTGCTCCCGCACCTTTTTCCAGGGCCTGGGGGACAAACCTGGACCCATGGACTCGGCTTCCGGGAAGACAAACAAATATATAACCCTTCTCCACTTTATCAGTATTGTAGGCTATGCCCTTTACTTCCTGGTCTTTGTAATTGTAAACTTCTTTAACCAAAAGTGTATCTAAAAGATCTTTTAGCTCCAAATCTATACCTTCCTCCCGTAATTAAAGATGAAAATTATTATTAACCTTATTTAATATTTTATTATTTTTACAGGAAAAAGCAAAACAATTTTCCTTTACCCCCACTCCTTAAAAAACAAATAAGGGCCAGAGCACATTTCTACTCCACCCTTTATTCTGCAGGAGACTTAAATTCAACCTTTACTACTGTATCCCTGGGGGCAGTAGTATGGGCCTCGGGATCCTGCCTTACGGCTACACCGGTACCAAAGGAGTTCAGACGCAGGCCCATCCAGCTTAAAATTTCACCAGCTTCCCGCATTGACTTACCCTGGAGATCCGGTACCAGTACCTCTTCCCCATCTTTATCAACTTCTTTACCTTCCTCACTTACATAAACCAGGATACTCGTTTGAAGAGGGACTACAGCACCGGGTTTTGGTGTTTGCCTGGTTATTATATCCCCTTCCCCCACCATCTTTATTAGCAGACCCTGATCTTGCAAAAGGGCACTGGCTTCATCTACAGAAGAACCGACAAGATCAGGGACTCTCACGGTACGAATCTCATCTTCTTCCAGGGATTCCCGGGGAACATCCAGGTAATTTAATACATCTACCATTATACTCCTGAAAACAGGAGCTGCTATTTGAGACGCCCACATAGAACCTTTAGTTGGTTCATCTACGGCAACAAAAAGAAGTACCTGGGGATCCTCCGCAGGGGCAAAGCCAATGAAAGACATTATGTTTTTCCCTGCCAGATAACCTCCACCACCTACTTTTTGTGCCGTTCCTGTTTTTCCTGCTACTCTGTAACCATCAATGTAGGCATTTAAACCGCTTCCCTCGGAAACCACTTTTTCCATAATATGGCTGACCATCTGGGAGGTTTCCCCCGAAAGAACTTCCCTAACTACCTGGGCCTCGCTTTCCCGGACCAGGTTACCATCAGCATCCCGGAATTCCTTTACTATATAAGGTTTAATCAGATCCCCTCCGTTGGCCATGGCCGCCACCGCCATAACCTGCTGAATGGGTGTTACCGAAACCCCCTGGCCAAAGGAAGTAGTTGCCAGTTCAACAGGACCAACCTGTTCCGGTTTAAAAAGTATTCCCAGACCTTCTCCTGGCAGGTCTATTCCCGTTCGGGCGCCAAAACCAAAGGCATATATGTACTTAAACAGGTCTTCCTTCCCCAGCCTTTGACCCATGGTGATAAAACCGGGGTTACAGGAACCTTTAACCACATCCAAAAAGTCTATACTTCCATGACCTCCTTTATGGGAGGTCCAGCACCTTATTCTGCTGCCTGCAACATTCATGGAGCCGGAACAGTAAAAATCTTCTTCCATATTGTAGAGATTTTCTTCTATACTGGCGGCCAGGGTTACCAGTTTGAAGGTGGAACCGGGTTCAAAGGTAGCAAATATAGGAGTTATATGCCAGCTTTCCTCGGGATAATCCAGGTAATTGTTGGGGTCATAATCAGGCTTTTTAGCTATAGACAAAACTTCCCCCGTTTGCGGATTAACAGCTATAGCCATAACATTTTTAGCATCATATTCCATCAAGGCCTTATTCAGCTCTCGCTCTACAATAAACTGGATTGTTTCGTCCAATGTTAATACCAGGTCATGGCCTGGTTCAGAGGGAATATACTGCTGCACTCCCTGGGGCATCTGCATTCCCCTGGCATCCGATTGGTAAATGATTCTCCCGTCTCTACCTCCCAGTTCATCCTCGTAATAAACCTCCAGGCCAGCCAATCCCTGGTCAACCCCTGCGAAACCCAGTACATGGGAAGCCAGGTTTTCATTGGGATAAAAACGCTTGCTTTCTTTAGCAAAATCAATGCCTGCCAGGTCCAACTCCCTTACTTTTTGGGCAACTTCTTCATCTACTTTCCTCTTTACGTAAACTAAGGCTCTTTCCCGGGTTAATATCTCCTCCAGTTCCCCTTCCTCCATATCCAGTACAGGAGCCAGAGCCCGGGCCGTTTCCCGGGAGTCAAATATCTGTTGTGGAATGGCCACCACAGTTTCTGCCGTAGCACTGCCAGCCAGAACTCTTCCATGCCGGTCGTATATAGTGCCCCTAAGGGCTGTAACAGGAATGCTGCGGTTCCACTGTTCCTGAGCCTCCCTTTGAAGGTCTTCGGCTTTAACCACCTGTATCCAGGCCAATCTACATATTAATAAAACCATGCAAAGGGAGATAATGAAGAAAAGGAAGATGAGCCTTTTTTTAAGTATTATGGTAGATATCCCTTCCTTTCCCATGCTTTGCCTCCCTGAAACTTTAGATTATTATAAATATTAATGGGTAGTCGCTACCAAGCCAGGTTCTTTTTCTTCCCACGGATGATACATGCCCAGTTCATTTACAGCTATGCTTTCTATTCTTTTCAAGGTGGTTAAACTGGCTATCTCCAGTCTAAGGTGTTCTTGCTCCTGTTTAAGCTCCGCCAGCTTTCTTTCATGCTGAACAACTTCCCTGTTCATTTCGGTAATCTGGTTATAATGACCAATAACACCAATGGCCATGGCTACCTTAAATAAAAGCACAAAGCAGCATAAAATCTTCACTAACTTATCTCTTTTTAACTTGATTCCTTTTTTAGGATTATTATTATATTTATTAAATCCTTTATAGCTCCTGCTATAAGCTATGTTTTGTTTCCCTGTTACCAAAAGTATTCACCTGCCTTTTTTTTTAGAACAACAGTTACCCGGTTAGCTTTTCTCCTGCTCTGAGCCTGGCACTTCTGGCCCTCGGATTTAGTTCAATTTCTTCCTCCCGGGGTGTAATGGGCTTTCTGGTAATTATTTTTATTTCCTTCCTTTGACCGCAAAAACAAAGGGGCGCCTTGGGAGGGCAGATACATTTTCCTTCTTTGCTTTTAAAGAACTCTTTTACCATCCGGTCTTCAAGGGAATGAAAGGAGATTACGCATATTCTTCCTCCTGCCTTTAATATATGGAAAGAAGCTTCCAGTCCCCTTTTCAGGTTCTCCAATTCTTTATTAACCTCAATCCGCAAAGCTTGAAATGTGCGCCGGGCAGGGTGCCCCCCCCTTCTCCTGGCCCTGGCAGGTACGGCTGCCTTTATCACTTCTACCAGTTCACCTGTAGTCTTTATCTCTTTTTTTTCCCTTTCCCTTACAATAAATTTAGCAATCCTTTTGGCCCAGGATTCTTCACCGTATTCCCTTATTATCCTGGCCAGTTCTTCTAACGGCAGCTGGTTAACCAGGTCCCGGGCTGTAACTTCCTGGTCTGGATCCATTCTCATATCCAGGGGTGTATCCTTTTGATAACTGAAACCCCGTTCTGTTTCTTCCAGCTGCAGGGAAGAAACTCCCAGGTCAAACAATACTCCATCTACCTTTTCGGATAAATACTTTTGGGCAATCTCCTCTAAATCTCCAAAATTACCTTTAATTAACCTGTAATTATCAAAGCCTGATAGATTTTTTTCAGTTATTTCCAGGGCCTTTTCATCCCGGTCAATGCCCCACAAAAATCCATCTGGCCCAATAGCTTCCAGTATTTTGCGGGAATGACCTCCCTGTCCCAGGGTGCAGTCTACAATTAACTTACCCCGTTGACAGTTCAGGTAATAAACAGCTTCTTCTAAAAGGACGGGGATATGCATTTTAGTCCTCCGCTACAAATCAAAATCAAAGTCCACAATTTTTTCAGATATTTCTTCAAAGGAAAGGTTTGCTTCTTCGCTGTACTTGTCCCAAACCTCCTGGCTCCAAATCTCTACCCTGTTGGAAACACCAATCACTACTGCTTCCTTTTGCAGTTTGGCATGATCCCTTAAGTTTTGGGGTATTAAAACCCTGCCTTGCTTATCTGCTTCACATTCAATAGCTCCCGAAAAGAAAAAACGGGTAAAGGCACGGGCATCTGCTTTAGTAAAGGGCAGAGCCTTAAGCTTCTTCTCCAGTTTTTCCCACTCTTCCAGAGGATAAACAAAAAGACAGTTATCCAGGCCCCGGGTTACAATAAACTTTTCCCCCAGGCCTTCCCTGAACCGAGCGGGCATTATAACTCTGCCCTTTCCATCGATTGTGTGTTGATATTCACCCATGAACATACTCTTTACCACCACTTATGTATTTTAAACCACTTTTCACCACTTTCCACCACTTCGTTATTTATTCTCCCCAGAATAAGAAATTCCTGCAACAATATGTAAAAATTTTTTGAAAATAAAAAAATAGGACTATCTTCCCATTTATAGGGCTGACAGCCTATTTTTTGTTCAAAATTATCTTTTGTCTAAAAAGTTTATCTAAAACTCTCTGGGTTTACAAATAATTTCTTTGATCTTACCTTCAAAGAAGGTTTTGGCATGGGAGGGAACCACAACTAAAGCCGTATCTGCTCCCCTGCCGGAACCTCCGATAGAAATAATTTCCCTTCCAGAGGGAACAAGGCCTGCATCCAGGGCCATCACTGCTATTTCCAGGGCAACCTTGGTGCCATGGCCAAACATTCTAAGGGTATGGGCCACGATTCCTGAAGGGTAACACCCGCCAAACTTGTTTTCCAGGCCCCGGTCGATACCTCCCATTAGATGGGTAGTAGTAAGTATTGGAACTCCCTTGCTTTCCAGCTCAGCTTTAACTTCCTCCTCCATCACCTGACCTCCGGGCTCTCTGAAACCGGCGTGATATCGAATACACACGGGCTTAACCCCTTTCTCCACCAGTAATTTTGCCGTATAACCGGTACTGGAGGCTAACACAAAGTCTTCTATTCCCAGGTCCCGGCCCCTCTTAACAGCCAGTTCCAGGGTAGCTTCTGTCATTTCTATTCCCTTATCAGCCCAAAACATGCCATAACCTCCCCTTTACTGATATTTTCCTCACAGCAACTGGTCTATAAAAATTGTGGCTATATAAAAATAAATTAAAAGCCCTGTAACATCTTTGATAGTAGTCACAAAAGGTCCTGCCGATATGGCCGGGTCTGCTCCCATCTTCCAGAAAAGAAGTGGTATTAAAGTACCTATAATGGCCGCCAAGGTTACCGTGGAAAACATGGTCACAGCCACTATAACTCCCAGGTAGGGCAATTGCTGCCAAAAAAAAGCAGATACCCCTATAATTAAACCGCATACGATTCCCATGGTAAGACCTATCCTCACTTCTCTAAAAAAATATCTCCAAACTTCATCAGCTTCTATTTCACCCGTAGCCAATCCCCTGACAAAAACTGTGGAGGATTGGGAACCCACATTACCTCCCATATCCATAATGACAGGTATAAAAATAGCCAGAATTACTACAGCCTGGAGGGTTTCTTCAAAAACTCCTATAACACTACCTGAAAAAAAACCCCCCATAAGGCTAACAATAAGCCAGGGAAGTCTTTTCCTGGAAACATTCAAAACTGAGGCATTAATTAACTCTACTCCCCTGACTTCAGAAGTACCGGCCAACCGATATATGTCTTCTGTAGCCTCTTCTTCCATAACATCCAAAATATCATCTACGGTAATAATCCCCCTGAGACTTTCCTTCTCGTCAATAACAGGAACTGCCAGTAAGTCATATCGAGCAACTAACCTGGCCACCTCTTCCTGGTCCATGCCAACATCAACACTAATCACATTAGTTTTCATTATGTCCTTTAAGAGAGTTCCATCATCTGCGCTAATTAATTCCCTTAAAGAAATAACCCCTATAAGCCTATTTTCTTCATTTATTACATATATGTAATAAATAATTTCCACTTCTGAAGCTACTTCCCTGAGGCGCTGAATGGCTTCTTCTACAGGCATATTCTCAGGTAAAGAAAGATATTCGGTAGTCATTAGACCACCGGCAGTGTCCTCGGGAAACTTTAACAATCCTTCTATCTCTTCGGGATCCTCCATACGGGTCAAGAGTTCCTGGGCTTCAGCCGAGGGAAGGTCACTTAACAGGTCCACAGCTTCATCGGAGCTCATCTCCTTTAAAATGGAGGACGCCCTTTCCTTATCCAATACTTGAAAGAGGGAAACCTGGTCCACATCCTCCATTTCGGGAATAATAAGGGCAGCCTCATCATCATCCAGGATTTCAAAGAGTTCCTTTTTTTGTTCATCATTTAACTTTTCCACCAGTTCAGCCAGGTCGCTGGGATGCATTTCTTCAACCAGGTTGGTAAACTGGCGGTCTTTATGCTTAAGAAGCTTTATAAGTTTCTGCACAGTTTTCAAAGCCATGTTTACACCTCTACTTCTAAAGCCTGACAGGGAGTATTTAGATTTATTATAACTTTTACTTTTTCTCATTACAATTTTTTTTTTGAAAATAAAAAGCCCCACTGTGCCGGATTCCGATTTGTTTTGAACTGCTCCTACCTAAGGTGGGTGCCCTCCTATATACTTTGTATGTCCTTATAAAAAAGGCATATACGCCACATATAGAGCCAGGCTCCCATTTAATTGCTGTTAGCTCAAAACTTTTTCGGTAACACACGCACACAGCAGGGTCAAGCTTCAGTAACTACTGTGTTTACCTTTTATAATACTACTTGTTATATAATATTATCACATGGGTAAGGGGATGACAAGAGAAAAATACCCCTGTAAAAGGTATTATTTCCTTTTACAAAGATATCATTCACATTATTCTTTCTTTCCTTCCAGGTTTTCATCTTCGGGAAGTTCCAGTCTAAGACAAAGCTCTTCCAGCTGGGATAAAGACACGGGAGCGGGAGCATCCGTTAAGAGACAACTGCCACTGGCCGTTTTGGGAAAGGGTATGATCTCTCGAATTGACCTGGATTCAGTCATGAGCATTATTAATCTATCCAGGCCCAGGGCAATCCCCCCATGGGGAGGGGTTCCGTACTCAAAAGCATTCAGTAAAAACCCAAATTTTTCCTGGGCTTCCTCCGGAGTAAAGCCCAGGAGTTCAAGGATTTTTTCCTGGAGTTCCCGCCGGTGAATACGTACGCTTCCTCCTCCTATTTCCACACCGTTTAAAACCAGGTCATATGCCTGGGCCCTGACCTGCAGAGGTTCTTCTTCCAAAAGTTTTTCATCTTCTTTATGGGGAGAAGTAAAAGGATGATGGTTGGAGTCATACCGCTCTTCCCCCTTGTTGTAAGACAAAAGAGGAAATTCCGTTACCCATAAGAAAATATTTTCCCCTTCAGGAATAAGCTGCATTTTTTCAGCCAGGTGCAGTCTCATCTCACCCAATACTTCTTCTGCCTTTTCCTTAGCATCAGCTACAAAGATAAGGACATCCCCTTCCCGGGCATCCATTTTTTGACTAATTTCCACCAGCTTTTCTTCTTCGAAAAATTTGTTTATAGGAGATTTCAAACCCTGGGATTCTACCATAAACCAGGCCAGGCCCTTGGCCCCCAGTTTCATGGAAAGGTCCGTCAAATCATCAACCTCTTTACGGCTGAAATGGGCACCTTTGATGTTAATGCCCTTTACCACACCGCCCCCGGCCAGAACGCTGTTGAAAACCTTAAACTGGGAACCCTTTACCAGATGGGAAATATCCTGCAATTCCAACCCAAAGCGTAAATCAGGCTTGTCAGTTCCATACCTGTTTAAAGCCTCCCGGTAAGGCATTCTCCTGAAGGGTAGTTTAATACTTTCCCCCGTTACTTCCTTATACAGGTGGGACAGCAATCCCTCGATTACACCCATTATATCTTCGTCATCAACAAAAGACATTTCCATATCCAGCTGGGTAAATTCAGGCTGTCGATCAGCCCTCAAGTCTTCATCCCGAAAGCACCGGGCTATTTGAAAGTATTTTTCCATACCCGAAACCATCAGGAGCTGCTTAAAGAGCTGAGGGGACTGGGGAAGGGCAAAAAAGCTGCCCGGCTTTATCCTGCTGGGCACCAGGTAATCCCGGGCCCCTTCAGGAGTACTCCTGGTCAAAACAGGAGTTTCCACCTCCCAAAAACCCTCTTCCTCCAGGAAATCCCTCATTGTTTTAATTATCTTATGCCTCAGATAAAGTTTTTCTTGCATCTCAGGCCTTCTTAAATCCAGGTAGCGGTACCGGAGGCGTAAATTTTCATCCACATCAATACCGTCTTCTATGTAGAAGGGAGGTGTTTTTGATGGGTTCAAAATCTCCAGGTGATCAACCATAACTTCTATCTCACCTGTAGGGATTTTAGGGTTAACCGTTTCAGGAGACCGGGACACTATATCCCCTTCTACAGCCAGAACATATTCACTACGCACCCTTTCTGCCAGGTTAAAAACTTCCCTGTTATCCTCATAATTAAAAACCAGCTGTATGACCCCGCTTCTATCCCTCAGATCAATAAAAATTACACCACCATGGTCCCTTCGGGTTTGAGCCCATCCTTGTAAACCCACCCTTTCTCCTACCTGCTCTACTTTCAAAATTCCACAGTTATGAGTCCTCTTAATCAACTTTTTACCTCCCCATCTTTTCTTTCAAATGAGCTGTAATTTCTTTTTTTGTTACTTCCCGTTGATGCCCTTCCTTCATATCCCTTAAAAGAACTTTACCCTTTTCTAATTCTTCCTCCCCCATAATAATTACATACCTGGCATTAATTCTGTCTGCCTGCTTCATTTGGGCTTTTAAACTTCTATGCAGGTAATCTTTCTCTGCTTTAATTCCTTCATGACGGAGTTCTGTTACCATCTTCAACCCTTCCATGCCAGCTTTATTTCCCAGGGCTGCCACAAAAACCCCTGGTTTTTCTTGATATAAATCCTCAATACTTTTGCTTTTAAGAGCCAACAAAGCTCTCTCCAGGCCTATAGCAAAACCCACCGCCGGGGTGGTATTACCGCCACATACCTCTACCAGATCATCGTAGCGGCCTCCACCCCCCAGGGAATTTTGGGCTCCCAGTTGAGGATCAATAATTTCAAAGGCCGTCCTGGTATAATAATCCAGGCCCCTTACCAGTCGGGGATTTATCCGGTAGGAGACTTTTATAGCTTCCAAACTTTCCACTACTTCTTTAAAATGCTCCCTGCATTCTTCGCACAGGTGCCCTGTCATTTCAGGGATATTGTTTGTTATTTCCTTGCAGTTTTTTTCCTTACAGTCCAGTATACGCATGGGATTTGTTTCAAGGCGCCTGCTGCAGTCAAGACAGAGGGAATCCCTGTATCCGGCAATATAGTTTCGGATCTCTTCCCGGTAGGAAGGACGACATTTAGAACAGCCAACACTGTTTAATTCCAGGATTAATCCTTCTATTCCTACCGAATTGAAAAAAGCCACTGCCAGGGATATTACCTCCGCATCCAGCAAAGGCTCCCGGGAACCAAAGACTTCTACTCCCCACTGGTGAAACTGCCTGAATCTTCCCGCCTGGGGCCTGTCATAACGAAACATGGGTCCGTAATAAAAAAGCTTTACAGGCTGAGCCTGGCCGTACAATTTGTGCTGGAGATAAGCTCTGACGGTAGGGGCAGTGCCCTCGGGACGCAGGGTTATACTCCTGTCTCCCTTGTCCAGAAAGGTATACATCTCCTTACCTACAATATCCGTATCTTCTCCTACACTGCGGACAAATAATTCCGTATGCTCAAAAATAGGGGTCCTTATTTCTTTATAATTATAGTCCCGGCAAAGTTTCTTGAACTGTTCCTCCAGGTACTGCCATTTTTCCACTTCACCGGGTAGTATATCACCCGTTCCCCGGGGAGCTTTAGTCAACAATATTTTCCCCTCCTCATCCTTAATCCTGGCAGGTAATATTTATTTAAAACAGCTTACTGCTGTCCAGGATAAAAGTCACTGGACCGTCATTTATTATTTCTACCACCATCATAGCCTGAAATTCTCCCTGCTCCACCTTAATGCCCTTTTCTTCCATAACCTTGCAAAATTTCTGGTACAATTCTTCTGCTTGTTCCGGGGGAGCAGCATCATAAAAACTGGGCCTTCGTCCTTTACGACAATCTCCATACAGGGTAAACTGGGAAACAACCAGGGCTTCCCCTTCTATATCTCTAAGGGAAAGATTCATCTTTCCTTCCTCATCTTCGAATATTCTTAAATTAGTAATTTTATCAGCCAAATATTGTGCATCATCGATATCATCTTCTTTTCCTACCCCCAAAAAGACAACAACTCCTTTATTAATTGAACCTACCTGGCTGTCATTAACGGTAACCTTCCCTCTTTTCACTCTCTGCACCAGGGCCCGCAATTTAAATACCCCCCTACTGAGAATAACATCTTTCTACACTGAAAACATCTTTTACCTTTTTAAGTTTGTTCATGATATGATTCATTTGCTCCAGATCCCGGACAACTAAAGTCAGGTGTATGGTAGCAATCTTATCTTTATTAGTCCGGCCGTCTACCGCCGCTATATTGATCTTGCTTTCTGAAACTGCTGCTATCAGTTCTTGAAGGAGATTGGTGCGATCCATAGCTGTAATTTCTATCTTAACCGGGTAAGATACCCTGGGCTTTTCCTCCCAGGAAGCATTTAAAGACCTTTCTTCGTAATCCTCCCGGTTAACTATATTAGGGCAGTTTTTCTGGTGAATGGAAACCCCCCTTCCCCTGGTTATAAAACCTACTATTTCATCCCCCGGCAGAGGATTACAGCAGCGGGCAAAACGAATAAGCAGATTGTCAATTCCTTCAATCTTAACTCCTTTGGCCGCCTTGCCCTCACCTTTCCAGGGTTTTATCTCCGGTTCTTTATAAGGTACTTCTTCTTTATGAAGTTTCTGGTGCTCCTCTTTTAACTTGCTTATCACCTGCTGGGAGGTTACCCCCCCATAGCCTACAGCCACCAGCACATCCTCTTCGGACATCAGGTTAAACTTTTTCCCCACCTCTTCTAATACCGACGGCTTTAAGAGTTCCTTGGGATCCAGGTATATTTTTCTCAGCTCTTTTTCCAGTATTTCCCTTCCCCGCACAATATTCTCTTCCCGTCTTTCCTTTTTAAACCAGTTTCTGATTTTACTTTTGGCCTGGGAGCTTTTAACCATCTTAAGCCAGTCTCTGCTCGGAGATCCCTGCTTGGAGGTAACAACCTCTACAATATCCCCCGTATTAAGTTTGTAGTCCAGGGAAACCAGGCGACCGTTAACCTTTGCTCCCACACATCGGTGGCCTATATCTGTATGAATCCGGTAAGCAAAATCCAGGGGAATAGACCCGGCGGGAAGAGCTATCACATCCCCCTTGGGAGTAAATACAAAAACTTCATCGGTGAATAAATCTATTTTCAAGTTCTCCATAAATTCATGGGCGTCTTTTAAATCCTGCTGCCATTCCAGAAGCTGCCGCAGCCAGGAAAGTTTTTCCGAAAACTCCTCATCCCCTTTAACTCCCTCTTTATAACGCCAGTGGGCCGCAATCCCATACTCAGCTGTCCGGTGCATCTCCCAGGTCCTTATTTGAACTTCCAGGAGTTCATTCTTGGCACATACTACCGTGGTATGAAGGGACTGGTACATATTAGGTTTGGGCATAGCTATAAAATCTTTAAACCTCCCGGGAATTGGTTTCCATAAAGTATGAACCATCCCCAGGGCCCCATAACAGTCTTTAATAGAATCAACCAAAACCCTGATCCCGGTAAGGTCATAAATCTCGTTAATATCTTTGTCCTGAGAAGTCATTTTTTCATAAATGCCATAGAGGTGCTTGGGCCGACCCTGGATATCAGCCTCAATACCCATTTCATCAAGGCGGTCCTTGAGCTGTTTTATTACCCGGGTGATAAATTCTTCCCTTTCCATTCGTTTCTTTGCCAGTTTGTCCACCAGGTTGTAATACTTTTCCGGTTCCATAAACCTGAAGGCCAGGTCTTCCAGTTCCCACTTTAACTTGTGAATACCTAACCTTTGGGCTAAGGGGGCATATATCTCCAGGGTTTCCCTGGCTATCTCCTTCCTTTTGGCCGGGTGAAGATATTTTAAAGTCCTCATATTATGCAGCCGGTCTGCCAGTTTAATCAGTATAACTCTTATGTCTTTAGCCATAGCCACAAACATTTTTCTTAGATTTTCTGCCTGCTGCTCTTCCTTGGACGTAAATTCAAGTTTGCTTAATTTAGTCACCCCGTCCACCAGGAGGGCTATTTCTTCACCAAAATTTTCCTTAAGCTCTTCCAGGGTTACATCGGTATCTTCAACTACATCATGAAGAAGACCCGCTGCAATGGTGACAGGATCCAGTTCCAGGTTGGCAATAATTTGGGCCACTCCCAGGGGATGAATAATATAAACATCCCCGGATACCCTTTTTTGACCGGCATGGGCTTTAAGGGCAAACTTGTATGCCTCTTCAATAAAAGACCAATTGCCTTCGGGACTGTATGATCTAAATTTTTTCTTTAACATTTCCAAACTCATACGACCACCCTCTTTTAGGAAGAGTCCCTCTCCAGGCTTAAAATCTTGTCTTCCCCCTCCAGAATTAAAGAAATCAAAGCATCTTTATCCATTTCCAGCATTAAGGACTGGAACTTTTCCGACTCTTTCCATATCTGCTGGCTTTCTACAAAGAGGGGGGATTCTCTTAATTCCCCTACCTGCCGGGAAGACACCAGTCTCCAGTTATCTCCTTTATCCCTGGGCAGGGGCTTGATCAAGTTTATCTCTTCGAAAACCTTCAAGCTTTTCATAAGCAGGTACTCTGTAAAGACAAAACCTTTAAGACTTTTTAAGGAAGCCCTCAGCCTGTTAAGGTCCACCTTATCTTCTTCTGAAATCTCTTTTATAACCTGGTAGATCTTAACCAGAGAGTTACGGCAGGGTAAAAAGGCCTGTAAAAAAGCCATGTTGTTTTTTAAGTCCTGGGATCCATATATAAGATGAATGTTAATATCACCTATTTTAACAGATATATCCCTCATAAAGGAAATAAATTTTGTATATTCCAGGGGCAAATCATAAATAACTAAATGTTCAATATCCCCTAAACTATCCTGGTTTATACTCCCCTGATGGGAGTATAACAATTCTTCCCTGCCCCCCACCAACTTTGCCAGCCTGTCCTGCTGCCAGCGGCTGTTTATATAAGTTAGGGTTTTATTTCCCAGGACCAGGGATCGCAAGTAATCTTCTTTCTTGCCAAGGTGGCGGCGGTCAATTATGGTTAATCCGCCCCTATGTATATAATCGGTAAAATAAAAATCCTTTAATTGAAGAACCGGGGTTCGGAAATCACCCCAGTTATTATCCTCCAGGAGGAAGGCTGCCGATACCTGCCGGTGGGCCAGGGAGCCCTTCACTTCTTCCATGTTAAAAAAAATACCTTCCAGGGCCTCTTTTTTTCCCCTTAACCGGAGCTTTAAATGATTCCTGTTCTTACCTACAAAATTATAATCCTCTATTTCCAGGCCTCCACTTTTAAAGAGGGGAGGGGGATTACCCTGTCCAAAAGGTTCCAGAAGCTTTAACTGGTCCAGCAATTCCAGGGAAATATCTTCTGTTTCCAGCTCTGCCTCCAGGTGGAGACGGGGTATCAAAAGGGAGGGGGAAAGCTCTTCTTCCGCCAGGTAATTAAGCTGCTTTCTGAACTCATCCAGGTTTTCCCGGGAGATGGTTAATCCACAGGCCTGTTCATGGCCTCCATACCTGGTAAGTAGTTTTGCACATTTGCTGACAGCTTCTATTATATTAAACCCTTCAATGCTTCGGCCAGATCCCCTGCCCTCTTCCCCTTCCAGGGATATTAAAAGAACAGGACGATAATATTTGTCTACCAGGCGGGAGGCAACAATGCCGGTGACTCCTGGATGCCAGCCTTCTCCAGCCAGCACCAGGACTTTGTTACGATATAATTCCTTTTCTTCAATCTCCTGGCGGGCCTTTTCCAGGATGCCTTTTTCAATTTGCTGCCTTTCCCGGTTAAATCCATCCAGGTTTTCTGCTATTTCCCGGGCTTTTTCAGGAGAGTCCGTTAAAAGAAGCTCTACAGCCTTTTCTGCCGATCCCATCCTTCCTGCTGCATTCAAACGGGGAATCAGGGAATAAGAAAGCTGACAGGAGGATATTTCTTTACCCGTAAATCCGCTAACATCTCTTAAAGCCTTAATCCCTTCTCCCGGGGCCCAATTAATCCTTTCCACCCCATATTTGACCAGGATCCTGTTTTCCTCCAGGAGGGTAACCACATCGCCAATGGTTCCCAGGGCAGCCAGGTCCATATACTTTTCCCCTTTTCCTTCCGGCAGCAGGTACTGAACCAGTTTAAAAGCAACCCCTACCCCCGCCAGTTTTTTCCAGGGATAGGGGCAATCCTTTTGTAATGGGTTTAAAATAAGGCAGAAAGAAGGTATCTCAGGGGGAGGCCTATGGTGATCGGTAACAATTATCTCCAGGCCCAGGCTCCTGGCNTATTCTATTTCCTCAATAGAACTGATACCGCAGTCAACGGTAATAATAAGATTTATCCCATCATCACTTATTTTTTTCAAAGCATTAAAATTCAAGCCGTAGCCTTCATTAAAACGACTGGGGATATAGTAAGAAACCTGGCCTCCCTCTTCCCTTAAAAAAGAAACCAGTAAGGCCGTCCCGGTAATGCCATCCACATCATAATCACCGTAAATTAATATCTTTTCACCCCTTTTAAGGGCTTCTTTAATCCTTTCCCCCGCTGAAACCAGGTCCTTCATCAATTGGGGAGGGTAAAGGTTCTCCAGGGAGGGGTACAAAAATTTTTTTCCCTCTACCACCTCTTCAATCCCCCGGTTAATAAGAAGCTGTGCCACCGGTTCCATAACATCCAGTTCCCTGCTTAAACTCTTTTTTAGCTGAAAAACTTCCTCTTTTAACTGCCATTGATATTCCTTACCCATCTACTATTCCTCTTCTTCCTTTAGAGGATCAATGAATTCGGACTCAGTGTATTCTTCTTCTCCATACAACTGGTCCTCCAGGTGGGACAGCTGGTCCAGGAGTTCCTCTTCCTTTTTTTTCATCCGGTTAAGCTCCTCTTCCATTTTTCTCAACTTCCCTTCCAGGTCCCGGAATTTAAAGCCGTACTTAACCCGGCCCACCAGGCTAAAAATACCTACTACCAGGGCTCCCAAAAAAGCAGAAGCTAAAATAACTATTACCAGGGAAACGGGGGCTTCACCAAAAAGGTAGTTTATGGTCACTACTTCGTTATTTAATATGGCAAAAATTGCTATGATGATACTGAACAAAAGGGCTATAATAAATCCTAACTGCAAGTTTACCACCACCTTTTAAAATATAGCCTGTTATTCCTCTATTTCACAGGGGTTTACGTGAACTATGACCTCCAGGATGTCATCCCGCCGGGACAAGAGTCCCTCTTTCACCTTTTTAGCAATGTCATGGCCCTCTTTCACCGTCAGGTCACACCTGACTCCTATACGCAGGTCCACCAGCACATAAGGTCCTGCTGAACGGGCTTTGACATCATGGACCTCTGTCACTCCTTCTACAGAACAGGCAGCTTCCCTAATATCCTCTATAATATCCTTCCTGGCGGAAGCATCCATGAGTTCATAGGCCGCTTCACCTGCAAGGCGCAATCCCATCCTTATAATCAAAACTGAAACCAGCAAACCCGCCAGGGGATCCATATATAAAAAAAGGGGATACCCCAAAAAATCCCCTATCCTGGCTGCCCCTATACCTATAAGGGCAGCAACGGAGGAAAAAACATCACTCCGGTGCTCCCAGGAACTAGTTAAAAGCACCTTGCAATCTACCTTTTCACCTAAATAATGAGTATACCGGAAAGTAATTTCTTTAACCAATATGGAAAGTAAAGCTGCCCATAAAGCCATTGATCCTGGAGGAACATCAACCCCTTCAAAAAAAACTCCCAGGGAGGAGATGGCTACATTTAATCCTGCCAGGACAATAATTAAAGCTATGATTTTAGAAGCTATGGTTTCTGCTTTTCCATGTCCGTAAGGATGTTCCTGATCCGCAGGTTTGCTGGCTATAAACATTCCAATAATTACGGCACAGGAAACAAAAATGTCTGCCCCCGAGTGGAGGGCATCAGCTATCATAGCCTGGCTGTTAGCCAAATATCCCGCCAGTCCTTTAATAATCATTAGTATAAAGTTAACTATAATTCCAACCCAGGCACCAAGGAGCCCGGTCTTATACCTATTAGACAACCCGTTCACCTCAAGTATGAAGTAAAGGGTATATTTTCCTTAATATACCCTTATTATATCATACGACAATTTCATAAAATAGTGTCGAAATAACTTGTTTAACAGCAGGCTAAAAGGCCTCAACTTTTTTCTTTTTCCGGATATCCCATTCTTTCCAGGTTACCCACAGGGGGCTGGCTACAAAGAGGGAAGAATAGGTTCCACTTATAACCCCCACCAGCAAGGCCGCAATGAAGGGACGCAGGGTAACTCCTCCAAAGATGAACAATGCTGACAGAACCAGGAGGGTGGTTACAGAAGTGTTAATAGACCTGATAATGGTCTGATTTATGCTATCATTAACCACCGTCGCATAATCTTCCTTTTTCATTTCTTTTAAGTTTTCCCTGATGCGGTCAAAAACTACTATAGTATCATTTATAGAATAACCAAAGATAGTTAAAATGGCCGCCACGAAGGGGCTGTTAATCTCTATTTGTAATAGAGAAACCACCGTTAGCAATATAATGATGTCGTGAACCAGGGCTGCTATAGCAGACATGGCAAACCTGAATTCAAAGCGAATGGTTATATAAGCTATCATACCCAGGGTAGCAATGACAAGGGCCAAAGCCGCATCCCGCTGCAGTTCCCTTCCAATTACCCCTCCTACATTTTCTACTTCAATAATTTCCGTTTCCCCCTGGTCCCATCTTTCCTGAATGGCCATGAATATCTGGTTTCGCTCCTCCTCATCGAGGGAAACGGTTTTAATTAAAACTTCATCCTTTTCTTCCTCGGCAAGACCCCCGTGGCCAACCTTCTGAACAAAGCTGCCCCCCAGGCCAAACTCCTCCAGGATTTCCCGGACTTCTTCCACCTGGAAGGGCTCCCCAATTTTATAATGCAAATTAGTCCCCCCGGTGAAATCTATTCCCAGGTTTAAGCCATTAAAAATTAAAGAAATAATTCCTATAAAAATGATAAATGCCGATAATAGGGCTGCATGTTTACGGTAATTAATTACCTTTAAGTTCAACATTATCTTCTATCCCCCTGACTCCGAAAAGATTGGGATTGGTAATTATATTGGCACCGATTAAATAACGAAGGAGGTACCTGGTAAGAACTATAGCCGTAAACATGCTCATTACAATACCTATACTCAAGGTTACGGCAAATCCCCTCACCGGGCCCGTTCCAAAATAAAAGAGGACGGCAGCAGCGATTAAGGTGGTAACATTAGCATCCAAAATGGTACTAAGGGCATTCCGGAAGGCTGCTTCTACCCCGGACCTCAAAGTTTTACCACTGCGGTATTCCTCTTTAAAGCGTTCAAATATAATAACATTGGCATCTACCGCCATACCAATGGATAGTATTAGACCAGCTATTCCCGGTAGGGTAAGGGTGGCATTTAAAGCAGTCAAAACTGCTAAAACCAGAACCACGTATACCCCCAGGGCAAAACTGGCTAAAGCTCCAATTAACCTGTAAATTATTAGCATGAAAACTAATAAGAGGGATAACCCTATTATGCCGGCATTAATGCTCCGGTCCCGGGAATCAGCCCCTAAAGTAGGGCCTATGGTCCTGGTTTCCAGTTCCACCAGTTCCACGGGCAGGGCACCAGACCTGAGGATCAGGGCCAGGTCTCCTGCTTCCTCGGCAGTAAAGTCTCCCCTTATGATAGCCTTTCCTTCCCCAATGACCTCATCAACCACGGGGGCTGAAACCAGTTCATCATCCAGGTATATGCTTAAAGGCTCATTGGTGCCTGCCAGTCTTCCGGTAACTTCAGCAAACTTATCCCTGCCCTCCCTGTCAAATTCCAGGGCTACCGCCGGCCGGTTAAACTGGTCATAGGTAAACTCCGCCGTATCTAAATTTGCCCCTGTCAAAACCACTTCTTCATCAGGGTCTACAAAAGTAAGAAGGGCAGTCCTTCCTATCACTTCCATGGCCCGGGAAGGATCATCTATATCGGGAAGCTCCACCCGGATGCGCCTATCTCCTTCCTGCTGGATGATTGGCTCCGAAACCCCAAACTCGTCTACTCGATTTCGGATAATGGTAATAGCCCTTTCAATTGTATCCCTGGTTGCCGGTTCATCTTCTCCCTCCCTGGCTTCCAGGAGGACATAAACACCTCCTACCAGGTCCAGGCCCAGGTTAATATGGGGGGGTATCTGGGCAGCAATTAAGAGAGAAAAAGCTACTAAAATCACAATAGCTCCTGTTAACAGCATCCGGGACCGTTTAACCATATCAGTCCCAACCTTTTTTTTCCTCTTATCCATTTAATTTTCCTCCTGTAGTAACTGATCTTTTTAAAGAAGCCTGGTTCATTAATAACCAGGGAAAAATTGGTGTCTAAATAGGTGGCTGCCCTTCTACACAGCACCATCCTGCTTAAAAATATTTCAAAATACTCCATGACCTGGATTATCATCAAGTCAATAACCAGTTCCAGGGTAATAGTCTTTGATTCTTTTTCTATGCGCAGAAAGGACCTTTTAACTGCAAAATTCACCCGGTCGTGGATATCGAAGGAAGCATAATCCAGATTACGCACCCGGGAACGGTGCACATCAGACTTATCCGCCAGAACCAGGGCTGCCGATACAGGATTTACCACCCGGCCCTCCCTTTCATCGTGGTTGCCTATGGCCGACACTATATCGGCTATTTCATTATAAGGCATGCCCAGTCTTTCTAAGATGCTCATGGCAATATTTGCTCCCGTTTGGGCATGGCCGTAACGGCCTACCACATTCCCTATATCATGCAAATAACCGGCTATAGCAGCCAGTTCCGCTTCCCTCCCCGAATAGCCAAGCCGGGAAAGGATATTATAAGCTATCTTGGCAACCAGGTTGGAATGACGAAAGCTGTGTTCCGTATATCCTATGGCTCCCAGATGTTCATTAGCTTTTTGAATATAAATATTCACTTGAGAATCCTTTTTAATGTCCTCCAGGGTTACCACCTTTGCCTCCTGCATTCCCTTCCCCCTTTAACTCAACCTTAGTCTAAAAAACTTAACCTATTATAATTCGTTAAATCCCAATTAAAATCCTTTTTTATTTCACGCAAAAACTTCTCAACCTGTTAAAGGCTGCAGCTATTTCATATTTTCTAGGAAGGGCATATTCTCCCGGGTGCTGACCCTTGAAAGGAGAAATAAGGTCCAGCCCTTCTTTTTCTATTTGCCTTAAAACCAGCTCTATGATTTCCGCNAGGGTCCTTTTACCATCAATGAAATTTACACTTAAATACAATATATCGCCTACCGCTCGTGTCTGGCTGATATCCACCAGCTGCTCTACCAGGGACAGGTCTACCTCCTGCCGGCCAAACTGGATAGTGTTAAGGCCCTTAGCACTTATTTTGACCTTTCTTCCCTTTACAGGGTCTAGGCCCTTTTGGAGGGGTACCCTGGAGGCTAAAGCTCCGAAATTTTTGCCTCCCTCTTCCTTCCTTTCGGTAGGATAGCGGGAAGATATTTCCCTGGCCCTTTCCGTAACTTCCCGGACCTTATACTCATCCATCATTATGACATTATCCGCGGCATCAAAATAATCTCCTGAACCACCCAGGACCAGGATAGAAGAAACCTTCAGGTCCTCCTTTAGAAGTTTTACCTTGTCTATAAAAGGGGTAATGGGCTCTTTATCTTTAGCAACCAGGGACTGCATCCGTACATCCCTGATCATGAAATTAGTAGCAGAAGTATCCTCGTCTAAAAGAAGAACCCTGCCTCCTAACTCCAGGGCCTCCATTATATTGGCCGCCTGGGAGGTTGACCCGCTGGCTTCATCCGTTGAGAATTCCACCGTATCCTTGCCGAAGGGTAAGTTATTTATAAAGGGACTGATATTTACCTTTTCCACCCTTCTTCCATCCTCGGCCCTTATTTTCACGGCATCCTCCCGGGTAACCACATATTCCCTTCCGTCCCGGGGAATATGGTTGTATACCCCTCTTTCTACAGCCCTAAGGAGAGTAGATTTTCCGTGGTAGCCTCCCCCCACTACCAGGGTTATCCCTTCAGGTATGCCCATTCCTTTAATTCTCCCGGCATTGGGAACCTCCAGCTGTACCTCTAATTCCGGTGGAGATACAAAGGGCACCACCCCTTCCCCCGTCATGGGCAGGTCACTTATACCGCTTCGACGGGGAAGCAGGGAATTATTCCTGATAAAGGAAACCAGTCCCAGCCTCTCCAGTTCCCGCCTTATAAAGTCCTGATCTTCATTAATCTCCACATGATTTTTAACCTTTTCCCCCTCCAGGCTGGAATAGAGGAGGGAAATATCCACTATTTTAGGCAGTTCCTTGAAAAACATGTCCGCAGCTTCATTGCTTAAAACCTTTCGGCCCCGGGCAGGCAGACCCATAGAAATCCTTGCCTCTATATAATGGGAATTAACCACCATAGACGTCCTTTCCAGTATCTCCTGGCCGCAGGAGTCAATGAAAATCATACCGCTTTTACCCGTGCCCCGGCTTCTCTTTATAACTGTATTTATTCCCCGGCTGAACTGGCGGGTTAAATAATCCTCCAGGGCAACCCGGCGCATCTTGGAAGAAAAAAGCTCCTGGGGAATTTGTCCTCGTTCCTGGGGAACCCTGACCCTTAAACGGGAAGGACTGGCAAAGGGGTCCCCCTGGACATAATCAATATAGAGTTGAAATTCTTTAAAATCATAAGACCCCTGGATATCCTTGTAGGCCTTATATCCCTTTCCATTAATCCTCTTCAAAGTTTTTGCCAGATAATCCTTAGAATACATAAAATCCCTTTCCTTGTAATCAATATTTGTTAAACTCCTTAAAAAAATCCTTTAAGATTTTTTCCACCTTTTCTTCGGCTATATTATCATAAATACCTACCCTGCCAATTTTTTCTGGCAGGATAAATATGGTTTTTTCCCCTTTACGTTTTTTATCATACTTAAGACCCTGGACTATATCTTTAACATTTATATTTTGAGGAAACTCTAAAAAACCAACCCTGTAAAGGAGATCTTCAATAAGATCCAGTTCTGTTTTTCTCAGGAGGCCTTCCCTGTGTGCTAACCGGGAGGCTAAAAGCATACCGTAATTAACTGCCTCCCCATGGTTAAAGTAGCTGTAACGGGTGGCTGCTTCCAGGGCATGCCCCAGGGTATGGCCAAAGTTCAGTATAGCCCTCAGGCCTCCTTCCCTCTCATCAGCTGACACAATTTCCGCCTTTATGGCACAGGACCTGTAAACCGTATCCTGGAAAAATTCCTTCTCCTGGCTGAAGGTAGGATCCAGGGCAGTGTAAAGGGTATTAAAAAAAGAAGCATCCCTGATGATTCCATACTTAACCACTTCTGCCATCCCTGACCTTAATTCCCGAAAAGGAAGGGTATTTAAGGTATCCAGGTCCACCAGCACCAGTAAAGGCTGGTAAAAGGCTCCAATCATATTTTTCCCCCTGGGGTGATTGATGGCCACCTTTCCTCCCACGCTGCTGTCAACCTGGGCTAAGAGGGTGGTGGGCACCTGGACATAAGAAACCCCCCGCATATAGGTAGCAGCAGCAAAACCCGCCAGGTCACCTATCACTCCCCCTCCCAGGGCTACAATTCCTGAATCCCTGTCCATTCCCAGATCCAGAGCCCGGGAAAATATTTTTTCTGCATAAAACCAGCCCTTAGTCCCTTCTCCCGGAGGCATTACCAGAACATCTACTTTAAAACCAGAGTTTTTTAAGCTCTCCAGGCAGGTTTTCCCATAGAGGGGGTAAACATTTTCATCGGTTACAACCAGAAGCTTTCCTCCAAAACTCAGGTTTTTCAATTCTTCCCCCAGGGTTTGGAGAAGGTTGGAACCAATTTTTATAGGGTAGCTCCTTGCTCCAAGGTCAACCTTTAATTCTTTCATATACTTTTACCTTCTTCCCAGTTTAAATAAAAAAATGCCAGGATTATATCAGGGGGCAAGGAAATCCAGGTATCTCTTATAATTATCCCTGATCTCTTCCATGGAATCACCGCTAAACTTTTCCAGAAAAGCCCGGGCCACTTCCCAGGCAGCTACAGCTTCTCCCGCCACCCCTGCGGCAGGAACAGCACAAACGTCTGAACGCTCTATGCCTGCCTCCAGGCTTTTTTTAGTATCTATATCCACACTTCTCAGGGGTTTATAAAGGGTAGGTATGGGTTTCATGGCACATCTTACCAGCAGTGGTTCCCCGTTACTCATTCCTCCCTCGATTCCCCCGGCCCTGTTGGTTTCATGATAATACCCCTTGCCAACATCAAAAAAAATTTCGTCCTGGACCTGGGAACCCCGGAGACGTGCTCCTTCTATCCCCAGCCCTACTTCTACCCCTTTGATAGCCTGGAGGCTCATAAGGGCTCCCGCCAGTCTTCCCTCCAGCTTCCGGTCCCAGTGAACATGACTCCCCAGCCCTGGTGGAACTCCCGTTACCAGTATTTCAAAAATACCCCCCAGGGAATCCCCTTCTTCTCGGACCCGATCTATCTCCGCTATCATTTCCTTCTCACTTTCTTCGTGGGCACATCTAACGGAAGACTCTTCCACCTTTTTAAAAAACTCTTCCAGGGATAAATCCACCCTTTCACTTTTTACCCTCCCAATTTCCACCACGTGGCTGTAAACCTGGATACCAAATAATGATAGTAATTCCCGGGCTATGCTGCCTACGGCTACTCGCATGGCTGTCTCCCGGGCACTGGCCCTTTCCAGGACATTTCTAATATCTTTATGCCTGTATTTAAGAATCCCGGGCAGATCTGCATGGCCCGGTCGGGGACTGGATACCCTCTTCCCTTCCCTTTCGGGAGGCTCCGGGTCCATATATTCCTTCCAGTTGTCGTAATCCCTGTTCTCTATAAACAGGGTTAAGGGACTGCCCAGGGTTTTACCAAAGCGCAGGCCCGAAAGGATCCTGACCTTATCCTTTTCTATTTTCATCCTGCCCCCCCGGCCGTAACCCTTCTGGCGGCGGGCCAGCTGGAAATTTATGTTTTCCACCTTCACCTCCAGGTTGGAGGGGAGCCCTTCTATGATGGCCGTTAAACCGGGGCCGTGGGACTCACCAGCTGATAAATACCTCATTATTAACTCTCCCTACCAGGTTAAATTTAACCTTTTCTATTTTTAAAAGTTCCCTTTTTATATCCCTTCCCTGGGAATAACCACCCAGTAATCCCTCGGCCTTGACTATTCTATGGCAGGGAATAATAACAGGAAGGGGGTTGGAAGCTAAAGCCCTTCCTGCCGCCCGGGCGGCCTTTCCTCTCCCCAGGGCTTTTGCCAGAGACCCGTAAGAAGTTACCCGACGGTAAGGAATATGTTTTTGGGCAAAGGTAAGGACTTCCCGGGTAAAAGGAGTGTACCTGTCCAGGTTAAGGGGAAAACCCTGGAAATCTATTTCCCTTCCACCGTAAAAATAATCTTTCAAAGCCTGGTATAAAGAAGGCCATATTTTATACTCTCCTCCTGAAAGGAAAGGGGGGACTTTCCGGCCTTTTTCCCCTTCATAGAAATACAGGAACTGAAGACCCTGGTCATCGTACCATACACGGATTATCCCCAGGGGAGTACCTATATTAAAAAAATACATGTAAACACCTTCTATAAAAAAAGAATAAGCTATATTTTCCGGCAGTTCCTTTCCCTTCTTCTAAAAAGGGCTATCTCCCGGTAGCCCACTTCCTTTACCACAGCCAGGGCCTTTTTTATATCCCGGCCCACATCTGCCGGGCGGTGAGCATCAGAACCCAGGGTAATGGGTATCCTTTTATGGTAGCAAAGCTTTAACAACTCCAGGCCCGGGTAAAACTCCTTAATGGGGGCATAAAAACCGGCAGTGTTAACTTCTATGCAAATATCCGCGTCTTTTAATAAATCCGATACCCTCTCCATAAGATAACGGGTCCCTTTCCGGGGAAGATATCCAAACTTTTTAATAACGTCTATATGGCCTATTATATCAAAAATGCCCGATTGAACTACCTCTTCTATTAACTGAAAATACTCTTCATGGATTTTAAAAATTTCATGGTCTTTTAAGTTTTCATACTCATAGGCCACCTGGGGGTTTGTAAAATCCCAATTTCCAAGAAAGTGAACGGACCCCATGATATAATCAAAGGGATAGGGGTTTATTTCCTTTTTTATAGCTTCTTCCCTCCCGGGCAGGTAATCTACTTCTATGCCCAGCTTTACCGAAGGATTATTTTTTTCCTGGCGCAACTTATCTATATCTATTACATACTGGGAAAGCTCCTCTCCCTCCATGGTAACCTTTATGGGGGGAGTAAATCCCAATAGATCCAGGGGGAAGTGGTCGGCAAACCCAATCTCCTCCAATCCTTTACGTTGAGCCTCCCGGTAATATTCCTCAAGGGACCCTTTAGCATGACCACACCTGTCTGTGTGTATATGATAATCAACCATTCTTCTCTTCCTTTTTATTTATTTAAAGTTAAAGGATTAAAAAAACAAGTCTTTTCCCCTGTATGGCAGGCAGGACCCTTCTGGTCCACCCGCACCAGGAGGGTATCGGCATCACAATCATAAAAAATCTCTTTAACCCTTTGATAATTACCCGATGACTCTCCCTTTACCCAGTACTTCTGCCTGCTGCGGCTCCAAAAGCAAGTTTTTCCCTCTTCTAAAGTCTTTTGCAGGGATTCTTTATTCATGTAAGCCATCATCAGGACCTGCCCCGTTGACTCTTCCTGGATAATGGCAGGAATTAAACCTTTCTCGTCATATTTTAACTTATCAACTTCCATTTTACAAACGCACCTCCACTCCATTTTGGGCCAGGTATTCTTTTACTTCCCTTATGGTAAACTGGCGGTAATGGAATACAGAAGCAGCCAGGGCTGCATCCGCCTTTCCTTCCGTCAAAGCTTCCAGAAAATGCTCCATTTTACCTGCTCCTCCGGAAGCAATAACCGGAATCCTAACCCGTTCCCCCAGGGCAGAAGTAAGGGGAATATCATAACCCTCCTTTCCTCCATCCCTGTCCATACTGGTAAGCAAAATCTCTCCTGCGCCCCTTTTTTCTACTTCTTCCGCCCACCTCAGGGCTGAATAACCTGTGTTAGTCCTTCCCCCGTGGAGATAAACTTCCCAATCTTTTTTTCCCTCGTTCCACCTGGCATCAATAGCCACCACCATACACTGGGTGCCAAACATTTCTGCAGCTTCACTGACCAGGGAAGGATTTTCAAAGGCCGCAGTGTTTAAAGAAACCTTATCGGCGCCGGCACTTAATATATCCTTTATTTCCCCCAGCTTGCCAATACCGCCCCCTACCGTTAAAGGTATATAAACTTCTTTAGCCGTCCGGGAAACTACATCTATTACCGTTTTCCTTTTTTCATGGGAAGCGGTTATATCCAAAAACACCAGCTCATCAGCCCCCGCCTGGTCATAAAAACCAGCAAGTTCTACCGGGTCGCCGGCATCCCTCAAATTTACAAACTGCACCCCCTTAACTACCCTTCCTTCCTTTACATCCAGACACGGTATAATTCTTTTGGCCAACATCTTGTCCCCCCTATTATTTTCTTTTTAGGTTAGATTAAAGCTTTACCTATTTCTGGCCGTCTCCAGGGCCTCTTCCAAAGTAAACTGACCCGTGTATAAAGCCTGCCCTACAATTATACCCTTTACTCCCCAGGATTCAAGTTCCCTGGCTTTCCTTATATCCTCCAGGGAAGAAACTCCTCCGGAAGCAATAATGTCAAGGGAGGTTTTTGCAGCTATTTCCCGGGTTGCTTCCAAATTAGGCCCTTCCAGGGTTCCATCCCGGGAAATATCCGTATATACAACTTCCTTTACCCCCATCTTTTCCATATCTTTAACTAAATCCAGGGCTTTAATATCCGAGGATTCCACCCAACCTTGAAGGGCAACCCTTCCCTCCCGGGCATCAATCCCCACCATTATCTTTTCCCCGTACCTTTCCACCATTTTTTTAACCAGGTCAGGGTTCCTTACGGCTGCCGTACCAATTATGACCCGGGAGATACCTGCTTTTAGCAACTCCTCCACCGTTGATTCATCCCTGACACCACCCCCCAGCTGAATGGGTATTTTTAATCTTTCGGCAACCTTTCTAATAACGGCTTTGTTCTGGGGGACTCCTTTAAAGGCCCCATCCAGGTCTACCATATGCAGTCGGGTAGCCCCCTTTTCTTCCCACATACAGGCTACCTCCAGGGGATCTTCATAATAAACGGTTTCCCGGTCTGCCCTCCCCTGAAAAAGGCGGACACATTTACCCTTTCTTAAATCAATAGCAGGAATTACTTCCATTTTTCTACCAGCTCCCCAAAATTAGCTAATATTTTTAGACCCTTTTCACTGCTTTTTTCCGGGTGAAACTGAACTCCATAAATTAAAGGCTCTCCCCGGACTACCACAGCCACATCTTTCCCGTATTCCACCATGGCCAGGACCTTCCTTCCATCTTCCGGCCGGGCATAGTAAGAGTGGACAAAATAAAAATAGTCCCCGTTTTTTATGCCTTTAAGGAGGGGATCTTCTTTAACAATTTTCAAGGAATTCCATCCCATGTGGGGTATTTTTAAATTGCCCTGAAACTTGATCACTTTCCCTGGAACCAGGCCCAGGCCTCCTCCCTTTTCTTCAGAGCTCTCCTGGCTGCTTTCCAGGAGCAGTTGTAATCCCAGGCAAATGCCCAGGAGGGGAACTCCCTCACCGGCCCTCTTTTTTACTGCTTCCCCCAGACCCTTTTCTTTCAAGTTTAAAACCGCCTGACCAAAAGCCCCTACTCCGGGCAGAATAATACCCTTGGCCCGAGCTATTTCTTCAGGCCGGTCCGTAACAAAGGTTTTATAACCCATCCTGGCAAAACCATTTTGCACACTCTGTAGATTCCCCATACCGTAATCAACAATGGAAATCAAAATCAACGCCTCCAGATTTGTTTTTAAAAGGTAAAGACAGGAGGGTATTCTCCTGTCTTTCCTTATATTAAAGCTTACCCTTGGTTGAAGGGACTCCCTGGATCCGTGAATCCCGGGTGAGAGCCTGATCCAGGCTTTTCCCCAGGGCTTTAAATACTGCCTCCAGGATGTGATGAGAATTCTTTCCATGTATAAGCTTAACATGGAGGGTTACCCGGGCCTCCTGAACAAAGGCCCTTAAAAATTCCTCCAGGAGTTCCGTATCAAATTCACCTACCCTTTCTGCAGGGACCTCAACCTCATATACCAGGAGGGGACGGTCGGATAAATCCAGGGATACCATAACCAGGGCTTCATCCATGGGCAGAACAAAAAAACCAAACCTTTTTATCCCTTCTTTGTCCCCCATTCCTTTATATAAAGCCTGTCCCAGGGTAATACCCGTATCTTCTACCAGGTGGTGGGCATCTATTTCCAGGTCCCCCTGGGCATTAATGGTTAAATCAAAAAGACCGTGCCTGGCCCAAAGATTCAACATATGTTCAAAAAAAGGAACCCCCATTTGTAAATGGGTTTCGCCCCTTCCATCCAGGTTCAAATTTAAGGAGATCCTGGTTTCCTTTGTTTTTCTATCTACCTGTGCTTCCCTTTTACTCAAGGGCCCTCCTCCTCACTTTAATAGCATTGGCATGGGCATCCAGGCCTTCCAACTCCGCCAGTAAAATTACATCCTCCGCTGCTTCTTTAAAGGGCTGGGGTGGGTAATAAAGAACACTGGTTTTTTTAATAAAATCATCCACATTTAACCCGGAAGAGAAGCGGGCTGCTCCCCCCGTAGGCAGTACATGATTGGGCCCCGCATAATAATCCCCCAAAGATTCGGAGGTATACTTCCCTAAAAACACTGAGCCGGCGTTTTCGATAAGGTACAGGTAAGTCCAGGGGTCCTCCAGGATAACCTCCAGGTGCTCAGGAGCTATATCATTGGATACCTGAAAGGCCTCCTCCAGATCCTTAACCAGTATTATGGCAGAATGGTTTTTAAAAGACTCCTCTATTATATCCCGCCGGCCCATTTGAGTTATCTCCTTTTCAATGACTTCCAGAACTTTTGCGGGAAGTTCCTGGTCGGGAGTTACCAGGTAATTTGCTGCCAGAGGGTCATGCTCTGCCTGGGTCATCAAGTCTGCCGCAATAAAGGAAGGATCGGCTCCATAACCGGCAATAATCAAGAGTTCACTGGGGCCAGCCAGCATGTCAATATCCACATCACCGTAGACCTGTTTTTTAGCCAGGGTAACATAAATATTACCGGGACCAACTATCTTATCCACCCGAGGAAGGGTTTCTGTCCCATAGGCCAGGGCCCCTACCGCCTGGGCACCACCTACTTTATAAATCTTTTCCACTCCTGCCATCCGGGCAGCCGTCAGGGTATAGGGGTTTACCTTACCATCTTTACCCGGGGGAGTAGCCAGGTAAATTTCTTTAACCCCGGCAACTTTAGCAGGTATAACATTCATTATAACGGAAGAGGGGTAAGAAGCTGTTCCTCCCGGCACATAGGCTCCAATTCTTTTCAAGGGTATTACCATATGACCCAGCATAACCCCATCCTGCCGGGTTTGGAACCAGGAATTCCTAACCTGCCTTCGGTGAAAATCCTCAATATTTTTAATGGCCCTTACCATGGCTCCCATAAAATCCCTGTCTACTTTTTCCCCTGCTTCATCGAATTCTTTCTCCTCCACCGCCAGTTTATCCAGGGAAACTCCATCAAACTTTAAAGTCAAATCCTTTAAAGCTTCATCCCCCCGGGATCGAACCTGGGCTATAACATCTTTTACTGCCTTTTCTTCTTCCTCCCAGTACCCAATTTCCCTTCTTTCCTTTAATTTTTCCCAACGATCCCTGGTATATATATTTATCAACAGCTTTCCACCACCCTTGCTTTAGCGTGTTAAAGTATTAAAGTAACTTATGCTTATTTTAGCACCTTCCAACACCAGTGTCAACCAACCCCCCATAACTTAACAAAAAACAACACAGGGTTGTTATTTGTTAAGTTATGGGTAAAATTTAAAAGCGCTAGAATTAGCGCTTAAAGGGTTCTAAAAATCAGGTTAAAAATCTCACGGGGTTCTTCTCCTTGAATACATACCCAGTAAACCCTGTTTTCCTTCTGGTAATAATAACTATACCATCCCATGCCTTCTACATGGTAAATTACAGTATCCTTTTTTTCCAGAAAGAATAATTGTAAAAAACATCCCTTTCGATGATCCTGCCATCTATCCTTTTTATTAAGTCCTCTGCTTCTTCTTTTCCCGTGGATTCAGAAATCCAGATAACTGCCTGCTGTTCATTCCCCTGGTAGTAAGGAATATAAGCTTTAGAAATACTTATTTCATCCCCATAATATTCCCTGATGTTTTTTAAAGCCTCTTCTCCCTCCAAAGCCTTGGCTAAAGTCATTTCTCCTATCCTGGCGGGAAAATAACTTTCTTCTTCCAGGAAAATACCCATGGAATTCTCCTTTACTTCCTTCTCCCCGGCAGAATCAGAGGCAGAATCAGATAAGCTGAAGGAATTATCCACTGCTTCTTCCTTCCCCTGTCCAAGCCATTCCCTGAAGCCTGTTAATTCTTCTCCTCCGGCTAATAAAGCATATGATATTATGACTAGAAGCAAAACGGGAACAAATAACTTTGCCAGGTTAACAGGTTTAATCACCGACCTTACCTCCTTACAGGAGCATAAGTTACCTATTCGTCATTATATTACAAAATCCTTCTATAGGGATGTTATTTCCCTTATAAAGATTTTAATGTTTTAGGGAACTCGGGGAAGGATATGTTAATACAGTCGCTTCCCTTTATTATAGTTTCTCCCCGGGCGGCCAATCCTGCCACCGCTGCCGCCATGGCTATACGGTGATCTCCATGGCTTTCACATACAGCCCCCTTTAGCTCCCCGGTTCCTTCAATTACCAGCCCGTCAGGTAAGCCCCTTATTTTAGCCCCCATTTTTTTTAATTCCTTCTCCATGGTATCAATGCGATCACTTTCCTTTACCCTTAATTCGGAAGCTTCCCTTATTACCGTTTCTCCTTCCGCCAGGGAGGCTGCCACGGCCAGCACCGGTATTTCATCAATCAAGCGTGGTATCACGTCTCCCTTTATTTCTACACCCTTCAAAGGAGCATACCCAATCTTTATGTCTGCTACCGGTTCTTCGTTCTCTATTCTTTCCTTTTCCAGGGTTATATTGGCCCCCATCTCTTTTAGAACCTCCAGAAGCCCCGTACGGGTAGGGTTGACCCCCACTTTTAAAATTCGCAAGGAAGAACCGGGCAAAAGGGAAGCAGCAACCATAAAGTAGGCTGCCGAGGAAAAATCCCCGGGCACCTCTATCTTTTTCCCCTCAATCTCTGGGAAACCCTCTACTTCGACTCGATTCTCCCCCTTTTTAATATTTATACCAAAATGCTTCATCATTCTTTCGGTATGATCCCTTGATAGATAAGGTTCTGTCACGGCAGTAGTCCCCTGGGCATAAAGACCCGCCAGAAGAAGGGCCGATTTTACCTGGGCACTGGCTACAGGAGAAAGGTAATCTATTCCCTTAAGGTTTCCCCCCATCACCGTCAGGGGCAAAAGGTTCGCCCCCTGCCTGCCGTATACAACCGCCCCCATTTTCTTTAAGGGTTCTACAACCCGATCCATGGGCCTTTTCTTCAAGGAAAGGTCCCCCGTTATAACACTGTAAAAGGGGTTTCCTGCCAGCAGACCCATTAGGAGCCGGGCGGTGGTTCCGGAATTGCCCGCATCCAGTACATCTTCCGGTTCCTGCAGCCCTTTCAGGCCCTTTCCTTCTATAACTACCAGGTCCTGCTCCCTTTGAATATCGATTCCCATTTTGCGAAAGCACTCCACGGTGCGCCAGGTATCCTCACCAGGTAAAAAACCGTGGACCTTAGTTACTCCCCGGGCTAAGGCACCAAATATTACTGCCCGATGGGAAATAGATTTATCCCCGGGCACCTTAATTTCACCTTTAATACTATCTTTGGGCTTTACAGATAATTCCATCTTTTGCTCCTTTCTTACTGCCTGGCCAATCCTGTCAGCTTACCTACCTCAACGTGACCTGGAACTTTTCTTTATCCAAAAGCTTATGAGCCCTGTTCCGGTCCTCTAAAGTTGAAAAACTAAACCTGATTGAACCTCCCTCTTCCCTGCTTTTTAAAATCTCGATGTCTTTTATATTTATTCCTGCGTTTCCAAAAATAGTAGCTATTTTACCTATAACTCCAGGAACATCCCCCACCAAAACCACCAGATCATAGATGCCGGGAAGAAGGCCTTTGACCCTTTCAGGTATGTTTTTCCTTAGATCCCTGGCCTTTTCCAGCTCCCTTTCTATTTCCTCTTCCTGGCGATACTCGATATGTTTTTCCATTTTTTCAATCTGTTCTTTGAAAATTTTAAGGCATTTAAGAATCATTTCCCTGTTAGAAAGACAGATATCCCTCCACATAAGGGGATTTCCCATGGCTATCCGGGTAGTATCTTTAAAGCCTCCTGCCGCCAGGAAAAGAGCTTTATCCAGGTCAGCTCCCGTTTCAGAAATGGTGTTTACCAGGGTTACCGCCGACAAATGGGGGAGGTGGCTAACTGCCGCCACCAGGAGATCATGCTCCTGGGGATCCATTATAAGGTTTTGGGAACCGACTTCTTCTACCATCATTTTTAAAGCCTGCACAGCCCTGGAATCAGTTTGGGGAGTCGCCGTTAAAACATATATGGCATTTTCCAGGAGGTAGGGATTGGCCCCTTTCACCCCCCATTCTTCTGAACCTGTCATGGGGTGTCCTCCTACAAAAAATACTTCCGGGGGGAGAATTTCCTCTGCCCTGGCAGTCACCTCCTCTTTGGTGCTACCCAGGTCCGTTACAATACAGCCCGGCTCCAGGTAAGACTTCATTTCCTCCAGGATTTTAGGGATAACCCCTACGGGGGTTCCTACAATTACCAGGTCAGCACCCTGTAACGCCTGGGGTAGACTGGTGGTGCCTGTGTCTACGGCACCCAGGTGGAGGGCTTCTTCAATTTTGGCCCTTTCTCTAAAAAACCCTGTAACTTCTCCAACCAGCCTGCGGTTTTTTAAAGCCATCCCCAGGGATCCCCCCATTAAACCCACCCCAAGGATAACTGCCTTATTAAAAAGCTCTTTATCCATTTCAACTCACCCTGACTTCCCATTCAGTTTAAATTGATCTGCCTACACTTTCCGCTACCTTCTTTAACTCTTCTATCATATTCTTGAACTGGTTTAAATCTAAAGACTGGGGCCCATCACAAAAAGCTTTATCGGGGTTAGGATGAACTTCTACCATTAAACCGTCAGCCCCTGCTGCCACAGCCCCTTTACACATGGAGGGAACCAGCTGTCGCTGTCCTGTTCCATGGCTGGGGTCAACAATAACAGGCAGGTGGCTTAACTGCTTTACCACGGGGATACTGCTTAAATCCAGGGTATTGCGGGTATGGGTTTCAAAGGTCCTTATACCCCTTTCACAAAGTATAACATCATAGTTACCACCGGACATAATGTATTCGGCAGCCATCAGCCATTCTTCAATAGTTGCCGAAAGGCCTCTCTTTAAAAGAACGGGCTTACGGGCATGGCTTAACTCCCTTAAAAGATTAAAGTTTTGCATGTTGCGGGCGCCCACCTGGAGTACATCTGCATATTCTGCCACCAGGGAAACTCCCTGGGGATCAATAACTTCGGTGACTATAAAAAGTCCTGTTTTCTCCCGGGCCCGGGCCATAATTTTTAAGCCTTCCTCCTCCATCCCCTGGAAGGCATAGGGAGAAGTTCGGGGCTTATAAGCTCCACCCCTTAAAAATGAAGCTCCCGATTCTTTAACGGAAACAGCCGTTTCAATTATTTGCTCTTCGCTCTCCACAGCACAGGGCCCTGCCATTATTATAACATTCTCTCCCCCTACCTTAACCCCGTTAAAGTTAATAACCGAATTTTCTCCTTTAAACTCCCGGCTCACCAGTTTGTAAGGCTTGGAAATAGGGACAACCTGTTCAACCCCCTCCATGGCTTCCAATCCCAGGGACAGGGCCCTGGTCCTATCTCCTATAGCTCCAATTACCGTCCTGCTTTCACCTTCTGACATATGAATGCCAAATCCCAGTTCCTTCAGCCTGCTAACCACCTCATCAACATTCTCTTTCTTTGCATCAGGATTCATTACAATTATCATTCCTCTTCCTCCTTTAAAAAATATTTGAATAAACTAAAAAAAGCTCTCATCCCTAAGGGACAAAAGCTTCGCTTCTGCGGTACCACCCTGGTTGGTTTTACTGGAATCCATGTTCCCGTAAAACCCCCTCTGTAAGGGTACGGAAGGTTTTTTTACCCTCTTATACCCCCTTCCTTTTAACGGTGGAAGAATCCGTCAAAGCCTACTGACAGTGCCGGCATACTAGAGAATAATTTAGGCCCTGCTTTGGGTTTGCCTCTCTCGGGTGTATTCAGCACTAATCCTGGCACCGGGGTTCCAGCCTCCCCCAGCTCTCTATAGCCCTAATTAATACTTACTATTCCCGATCATCGAAGTGACTTATAATAATTTGAGGTTAATTTTACTACGCCCTTACCTTTTTGTCAACGGAATTTTATTGACACGGAATTTTCGGGACAACAAAAATTTTGGCCTGGTGGTAAAATTAATGTTTTTAATTTATAATAATGTAATTAAAAGGAGTAAGGGGGTTTAAGGATGGGCATAGCGTGGAAAAAAAATAAACAAAGGAGCTGTACCCTTTGCTTCAGCCCTTCTAATGGCTTTTCCTGTGCCGACAAAACATATTACCACTGCCCGGAATGTGATTTAATTTTCCTGGATCCCCTTTTCAGACCTCACCGGGAAAAAGAAAAGGAAAGATATGAATCCCACAACAATACTTTAGATAATAAAGGCTACGTAGAAATGTTTGAAAAATTCATAGAAAAAGCCGTTCTGCCCTTTTCATCTCCCCCCTGCCAGGCCCTTGACTTTGGCTGCGGACCCGGGCCTGTCCTAAGGGTTTTACTGGAAAGAAAGGGAATAACCACGGAAATTTACGATCCCTTTTTTGCTCCCCGGGAATTTTCCCTGGGAAGTAAATATGACCTGATTACCTGCACCGAGGTCCTGGAGCACGCTTTTGATCCTTTAAAAACATGGAACTTTTTCCTCAACCACTTGAAAACTGGAGGCCATCTTTCCCTGATGACCCTCTTTCACCCTTCCCCGGAGGGTTTCCAGGATTGGTGGTATAAAAATGATCCTACCCATGTCACCTTTTACAGCCTTGAAACCTTCTACTGGATTGAAAATAGCTTCCCCTTAAGGGTGCTGTATACAGACCACAAAAACACTCTGGTCATGGAAAAAGAAAATAATTTAAAATTCATCACCTGAAAATAAAAATTAAAATCTTATTTTCTTACCATACGGCCTGGGACCCCATTACCTGGTAACGGTCCTGGAGGTTTAAAGCCTCCTTTTTGCATACCTTCCGGCATATGCCGCACCCATAGCACTTTTGAATATTTACCCGGCATTTCTCTTCTCTCATGTCATATTCCACCCCCTGAAAAATACATTGTTTCATGCACTGCCTGCAGCCGTTACAAAGGAAGGGGTCAATTTGAGCCACATATTCCCCCTTCCACATGGCTTTGGCAATATCAAATTTCACCTGGACATTGTAGGCCATGCAGTCCCGGTCACAATTACAAATAGCCCCTATAAAAGGGGTCCCAAAGGTCCAGATACTGTGGACCATTCCCTCCCCCTCCAGATAGTTGAGGAGCTTTTTCGCCTTTTCCCGGGATATGAGATCAAAGTTTTGAAAATCAGGCACATCCTGAACATATTCCCTCAGGTCCATACCTACCCCCAGGCAGTACCTGTACTCCTTTCCCCTGGTAACCTTGCGGCATACACAGGGAAGCCTCACGATGGAATGAACCCTCTCCACTATATTAAAGGCATCCTCCAGGGGAACTACCTGCCCAAAATGGGTTTTTTTAAGGTGGGAGGTTACCCGGGGGTAAACCAGGGAGTCATAGAGGCCGGGAAAAAGTTTTTTGACCCGGTAAGCGGTATAAGGTAAAAAGGAAAGCCTTTTTCTAAAGCCCCTTAAATATTTCTTCAGGTTATCTTTAGAATTAACCCGGGAAAAAACTTCTTTAGAGTAGTTTTCCATATTTTCGTACCATTTTTTTCCTTCCCCGTGCCGGGTGCAAAACTCACACATAAAATACCCCCAAAATAAACCCCCTCCTTGATGTGGAGAGGGATTATGATTTTAATCTAAAAGGTTTCGGCAGGAATCTCCTTTACCTTACCTAACTCAAAATGGTCGTGGAGGGCTTTGATGGCCCTTTTCAAATCCTTTTCCTCCATAAGAAGGGATATGCTGATATTGGAATCTCCCGTTTGCAAAATTTTTATTTCCTGCTGGTTCAGAGCTTTAACCACCTGGGCCATAACCCCGGGAATATTCCGCATGGCCACCCCTATCACGGAAACCTTGGCGCAGCCCTTAATCACTTCATAATCAACCTTCATTTCCTTAAGTAATTTTTCCCCCTTGGCCAGGAGGGGCTGCAGGATACTGAAAACTTTAACTTCAGGAAAAACCGTAATCATATCAATGCTGATTTTGGCATCTGCCAACTGCTGGAAAAGGTCAAGCTCGGATATGGAGCCATCGGGGGGCAGCTTTACCTTTAACTGGACCAGGTCATCAGCATGGGCAATGCCCGTTATAATTCTTTTTCTTTTGTGAAAGCCCTTCTGCTCACTGTATTCATTGTTAATGAGGGTGCCCCTTCCCGACTCGGCGGGGTTTTTAATAACCAGGCTGACATTATGCTGCATGGCTATTTCCACCGCCGGAGGGTGAATCACTTTAGCTCCTTCATAGGCCATATGGCAGACTTCGCTGTAGGTCAGGTGGTCAATGATGCGGGCTTCCTCTAAAAGCTTGGGATCTGCCGTCATAACTCCGCTTACATCAGTAAATATTTCTACCTTTTCTGCGTTAAGGGCAGCCCCCAGGATTACGGCAGAAGTATCACTGCCTCCCCTCCCCAGAGTAGTTATTTCTTTATTCTCGGAAATTCCTTGAAAGCCTGCCGCAATTACTACTTCTCCCCCTTGGAGAGCTTCCAGGATCTTGTCTGGCTTACAGCTGGATACTTCTGCCTGGGAAAATTCCTCATCGGTTAGCATCCCCGCCTGAAAACCTGTCATGGCCCGGGCGGGGATTCCTCGGGCCTGCAGGGTATTGGCCATAACCACGGAAGATATTATTTCTCCGCAGGACATTATTAAATCCAGTTCCCGCAGGGTACTGTCAGGGCATACCTTCAAGGCCAGGTTTTTTAAGGTGTCAGTAGCATAAGGATCCCCTGTCCTGCCCATGGCAGAAACTACCACCACTACTCCATAATCCTCTTCCCGGGCTTCTTCAATTCTATCGGCAACCATTTCCCTCAGCTGGGGAGTGGCCACAGAAGTGCCGCCAAACTTTTGAACAACTATCTTCATTTTTCCCCACCCTCTTAACAGAGTCCTTTTTCAATTATACATTCCGCTATCTGAATAGAATTAGTGGCAGCTCCTTTGCGGATATTATCGGAAACCACCCAGATGTTCAAACCATAGTCTACCGACTCATCCCTTCTAATTCTACCCACGAAAACCTCATCTTTGTGGGCACAATCTACCGGCATGGGATATAAAAGCTCATCGGGGTCATCAATGACTATAATGCCAGGGAAATTTTCCAGGGCCTTCCGGGCTTCCTGGGGAGTAACCTCCCCTTGAAACTCAATATTAACAGACTCGGAATGACCCAGGGTCACGGGAACCCGGACGGTAGTAGAAGTAATCTTCAGCCCAGGAAGCCCCATTATTTTCTGGGTTTCTTTAATAATCTTCATCTCTTCCTTGGTATATCCATTGTCCTGGAAAACATCCAGCTGGGGTACCATGTTAAAAGCTATCTGGTGATTTCTTTTTGCCCCCTTGTGGGGGATCATGTTCTTTTCAAATTCTTTGCCATCAATAATCGCCTGGGACTGGTCCAGAAGCTCATCTACCGCCTCTTTACCCGCACCGGAAACCGACTGGTAGGTGGAAACTACCACCCTCTTCATGGGGGATAACTGGTGCAGGGGCTGCAGGGCCACTACCAGCTGGATAGTAGAACAGTTAGGATTGGAAATCAGCCCCTTATGACCTTCCACATCCTGGGGGTTAACCTCCGGTACCACCAGGGGAATCTCGGGTTCCATGCGAAAAGCGCTGCTGTTATCCACCACAATGGTTCCCCGCTTAACGGCTTCAGGAGCCAGTTCCTTGCTGACATCACCGCCAGCGCTGAAGAAGGCAAAATCTACTCCTTCAAAGGCGCCGGGCTCTGCTTCTTCTATCCGGTATTCCTTTCCACCAAATTCCATCACCGTATTGGCCGACCTGGCTGAAGCCAGCATCTTCAGGTTGTTAATGGGGAAATTCCTTTCCTCCAGCACCTGGGTCAGCGCCTCACCAACCATTCCCGTTGCTCCCACAATGGCCACATTATACTTTTTCATTGCCTTATCCCTCCTGATACTTATTACTATGATAAAAAGGCCTTAATAATTAACCACCTTTTTAATCCTGCCCATGGCTTCCTCCAGCCTTTCCACTTCTACGGTAAGGGCTATGCGGAAGTAACCTTCTCCATATTCACCAAACCCCTTGCCGGGTGTAACTACTACCCCCGTCTCCTCCAGGAGGTAGGCCACAAAATCCTGGGAATTATACCCTTCAGGTACAGGGGCCCATACATAAAAGGAGGCCTGGGGAACAGAAAGGGGGCAGCCTGCTTCCTGAAGGGCCTTAACTACCACATCCCGCCTCTCCCGGTATAGCTTTTGCATGCTGTCTACCTGTTCCTTAGAGGCAGGATTATCCAGGGCCTCCACTCCTGCATACTGAACAGCCTTGAAGTTACCCGAGTCGATATTGGTTTTATACCGGTAAAGGGCTTCCAGGACCTCAGCAGAACCTACGGCATATCCTACCCGCCACCCGGTCATGTTGAAAGGCTTGGAAAGGGAACTAAACTCAATTCCTACCTCTTTAGCCCCCGGGACTTCCAGGAAACTTACAGGTTTGTAACCATCAAAGGCTATATCAAGATATGCTCCGTCATGACAGATGATAATATCATGGTCTTTGGCAAAATTTACAGCCTTTTTAAAGAACTCTTCACTGGCCACCGCCCCTGTAGGATTGTTGGGATAATTTAAAAACATAAGACGGGCTTTGGAAGCCACCTGGTCACTGATCTCCTCTAAATCGGGGAGGAAATCATTTTTTTCCAAAAGGGGCATGCGGTAAGCCTCCCCCCCGGCGAAAAGGGTTCCAATGGGATAAACAGGATAACCGGGATCCGGAACCAGATTAATGTCTCCCGGATTTACAAAACAGGAAGATATATGGGCAATCCCCTCCTTGGAACCGATTAAAGGAACCACCTCTCTATCCGGGTCCAGGTCCACCTTAAAGCGCCGGCTATAATAGCGGCTTACCGCCTCCCGGAATTCGGTAAGGCCCTCATCGGGGGGGTAACCGTGGTTCCGGGGCAGGGCCACTTCTTCCACCATCCGGTCTATTATGTATTGGGGGGTAGGGCGGTCGGGATCTCCAATCCCCAGTTTTATTACATCAACACCTTTATTTACCGTCTCCCTGATCTTTTTGTCAATTTCTGCAAAAAGATAGGGAGGCAACTGCTCAATTCGGTCTGCTTTTTTCACAGGTAACACCTCTTTCCTTAAAGTGAATAAAATTTCTCAGTTACTTCTCCTGCATAAACCTCCACCGCAGGTCCTTTCAAAAAAATGTCTCCATCATTTTCTTCCCAGTAAACTTCCAGCTTTCCTCCCGGTAAGTTGACATTAACCCTTCTTTCCGTGAGATTGTTCAGGACTGCCGCCGCAGCTGCCGCACAGGCTCCTGAGCCACAGGCCAGGGTCTCTCCTACTCCCCTTTCCCACACTACCATTTTGATTTCCCTCTTGCCCTGGACTTCCACCAGTTCCACGTTGGTCTTGTTGGGAAAAAGGGAGTGGTTTTCAATTTGAGGTCCAATTTCCCTCAAGGGCATCTTTTCACAGTCTTCCACGAAAATAACACAGTGGGGATTTCCCATGGACAAAGCAGTAATTTTAAAGGAAAGGCCTCCCTTTAATACCAGCTCCTCCATGTGAATGATCCTGTCCTCTCCCCGGGCAGGCACCAGGCTGCTTTCCAGGAGGGGTTTTCCCATGTTTATTTCCACACTCTCAACTTCCCCCTCCCGGGTATAAACTACTGCCTTGTTTAAACCCATCTGGGTTTCCACCAGGACTTCCGGCTCCTTAACCAGCCCCCGTTCAAAGACGTACCGGGCCACACACCGAAGGGCATTACCGCACATCTCCGCCTCGGAACCGTCAGAATTAAATATGTGCATCCTTATATGACCCTTAGAAGAAGGCCTGATTAAGACCAGGCCATCTGCGCCTATACCAAAGTTTCGCTGACAGAGCCTGGCAATGGAAGGGGGGGACAGGTTAATATTTTCCTTCAGGTCCTCCACCACTATAAAATCGTTGCCCAGGCCGTGCATTTTTGCAAAATTCATTTTTAATCTCCCTTTTCCATCCTTTTGGGTATTAAATCATTTCGAACCAGGTCCTCGTAGGATTCTCTCCTGACCACCAGGTCCGAATTACCCTCCCTTACAAAAACTACAGCCGGTCGAGGAAGACGGTTGTAGTTGCTGGCCATGGAATAAGTATATGCTCCCGTGCTGAAAATAACCACCAGATCCCCCCGCTCCACAGGAGGAAGCTGGACATCCCAGATGAGCATATCCCCTGATTCACAGGCCTTTCCCGCCACGGAAACCTTTTCCCCGGAAGGCTGGTCTGCCTTATTGGCCAGAGCCGCCTCATATTTAGCCTTATAAAGGGCCGGCCTCAAGTTATCCGACATGCCCCCGTCTACGGAAACATAGCGCCTGACTCCGGGTACATCTTTAATAATTCCCACCCGGTAAAGGGAAACCCCTGCCTCTCCTACAAGGGAACGGCCCGGCTCAATCATTATCCTGGGAAGGGGAAGGTTATAATCATCTGCCTTCTTCTTAATCATGTGGGCTATCCCCTTAACGTATTCATCTATGGGGGGAGGGATATCCTTTTTCAGGTAGCGGATGCCCAGACCGCCTCCCAGGTTTAATTCCCCTATTTTAATATTCCTGGATAGGGCCACCTCCCTGATAAAGGACATCATAATAGAAGCCGCCAGGGCGAAGGGCTCCGTCTGGAATATCTGGGAACCGATATGACAGTGAAACCCCTTCAATTCCAGGTTGTCCAATTCCAGGCATTTGTCCAGGGCTTCCATGGCCTGCCCATCCGTTAAGCCCAGGCCGAACTTGGAGTCTATCTGGCCTGTTTGAATATACTGGTGGGTATCGGGAACCACTCCTGGCTTAATCCGCAGGAGAATATTAGCCCTTTTACCCATTTCTCCGGCCAGAGAATCTATAAGTTCCAATTCCCCCTGGCTATCAGCAACAAACCTGCCAACTCCCCTGCTTAAAGCCAGGTTAATTTCCTCAGTAGTTTTATTGTTACCGTGAAAGTAAATTTTTTCAGGGGGATAATCTGCTTTCAAGGCGGTATACAGTTCCCCTCCCGAAACCACATCCAGGGAGAGGCCCTCTTCTTCCAGGAGGCGGCACATGGCCCTGGTTAGAAAAGCTTTCCCGGCATATATAACTTCAAAATCGGGATAATGAGCCTCCATGCTTTTTAAATAACTGCGGCACCTCCCTCTAATCATGGACTCATCCATAATATTCAAGGGAGTTCCGTATTCCTTTGCCAGATCCACCAGGTCACATCCCCCGATTTCCAGGTGGCCTTTTTGGTTAACAACCATTGAACCCGTTAAAAACAAACTAATCCCCCTTTACCTTATAAAAATAAAAACGACTAACAGGTGATCACCGTCAGCCGCAGCTGCCACCTCTCTCTGCCCTTATGTGTGAGATAGCACACCACCAGGAGCTAAGGCGAACTCCCGATGACAGTCCTGGAGTTATTCACTACAGGCCCAGTCGTAAAATTGGGATAGGATTACGACTTCGGCGGCGGCCCCTTTCCTGTGATTCACAGCCTCCCCGGGCTCCCTACACTACTCATGGCCTGCCGCACCTCTACCCCAACTCTTTATTTCGAGATGAGGTAACTAATTTTTTTCTTATACTAACACAGTAAACCTTAAAAGTCAACGGAAACCACCAACTTACACTACTTACACTACCTGGTAGCCAGCTTCTTCAATAGCCTTCACCAGGGTGGCCTCCTCCACCTCACCTTCATAAGTAACATCTACCTGGCCCTTTTCCAGGTCTACCAAAACCTCCCTAACCCCGTCCAGGCCTTTCAAAGCCCCGGATATAGCATCAACACAGTGCTGACAGCCCATACCTTCAACCTTAAATGTTCTTTTTTTTACCAACAGCTTCCCTCCAGAATATAATTAGTAAACTTCGTAAAGCTTTCTTTCCACTGTACCGTATACCTGGCAACCTTCCCGGGTAACACAAAGGGTCTCTTCCACATCAACAGCGCCCCAGTCAGGTATAATGAATTTAGGCTCCAGGGCCAGGATCATACCCTCCTTTAATTCCAGGTCCGTCTGGGGCCCAAGGACAGGAGGCTCGTCAACTTCCAGGCCCAGGCCGTGGCCTATGTATTCTCCCTTCTGGGAGGCATAGCCCTGAAAGTAATCCTGATAGCCTTCCCTTTCCGCCGCCTTTTCTGCCAGCTGATAAAGATCCTTCACATTAACCCCTTCCCTTATATGGCTTAGAATTTCTTCCATAACCCGGCTTAAAGAAGCATAAACTTCCCTTTGCTTTTCACTGGCCTTTCCCGCCACATATGTCCTTGCTGTATCTCCATGATACCCCTGGTAATTGGTGGCCACATCCACCACCACTAACTCTCCTTCCTGAATAACCCGGTCGGAGGATCCCCAGGGAATGTACTTGCTCTTACCTGTTCCGGTAACGGTCATGGCGTAACCGCTGATCTGCCATAGATTCTCCCCGGAGGCTACGATTCCGTCCCCGGGCAAAAATCCATCCCAGCGCCGGTGAGCGGTAAATCCTTCATGCCCCTCCTGGCGAATTTTGGACCAGAGGAGTCCTGCCAGCTCAACTTCTTTCACCCCGGGCTTCAAATTATTCATTATCACTTCATGGATGTGAGAAAAGAGGGAGGAGGCTTTTTCAACCAGCTTTCTTTCCTCCTGGTCCTTAATTAAACGCTGATCCATTATTAAAGGAGATATATTTTTTAACTGGAAGGAGGGAAAATAGTCCCGGGTCTTGTTGTAAAGGCGGGCAGGCAGAACATCTTCTTCCATGCCCAATACTCCTTCCCTTATACCCAGGCTTTCCAGGTATTTACTTATATCCCCCAGGCTTCCCCCTTTTTTTAAGTTTTCCAGGGGGGTTTCCTTCTTCACAAAATCCCAGGCCCTTCTCACATAAAGCAAAGGCTCCTCCTTTAAAGTTACCACCAGGTTGCAGGGCTGGGAAGTACCGGCATAATAATATAAAGACCTGGGATGCATTATAAAAGCCGCATCAATACCACCGTCTTTCATTCTCTTTTTTAATCTTTCTATTCTTTCCTGCATTTTGAACCTCCCTACCAGGTAAAGAAGGCCGCACCTATCGGGTTACGGCCTGTATTTTATTAAATAAAGAATTTCTTCAAATATCCTTTCCTCATCACCTCGCCATATGGCATCTTTAAGGCACTCATGGAGATGACAGTCCAGGATGCACTGGTTTAATCGGTCCAGTTCCGACTGCATTTCCCTGACCTTTTTAACAATATCCGTACAGTACTCACCCTTATTTATCATCTCTTCAATCTGCTGAAATTTTTGGCGGGACTCCTTTACACATTCCTCAATTTTTTCTTTTCTTGCCTCTTCTTCCACTTATTCCTCACCTCACCCCTTAAGAGTTTGTTTTAAGAGTGTTTTCCCTCCTGTATAAACTCTTCCCACATCTCTTCGGGCACCACTTCCGTAATCACCGGCTTAAACTCCCGGGTATCAGAGATCTTTTTATCCAGTAACCTTATAATGCCAAAGACAAGGACCATGGCTCCCAGGCCTCCAATTATCCCTGCTATTTCAGCGGATTCTCCATAACCCATATTAACAGCCCCCTGCTGGGTAAAATACATGGCTATAACCAGGACTATAACGGGAAGAACATACACCAACAGGGAAGCCAGGATAACCCTTTGGGCTTCCGCCGTAACCCTTACTATTTGACCCACTGTTGCCCCGATAGGATTTTCAACCTCCAGGGTAACTTCACGGCCTTCCATTTCCGATAACATACCACAGCAGCCGCAGTTCTTACAGGAAGTATGCTTTTTTACTCTTATTTCTGCCATATTATCTTTAACCTTTATAACCTCTCCGAATTGATTCATGCTAACCCCCCTTTACCTTTTTGATGCTGCCAATCAGCTTAATTCTACCGTTAATACCAGGGTAATTTCCTTCTAATTAATTATACTATTTTTTAATAAAATTTCAAAAAAACCTTGCACTGAAACAAAATTTATAATATACTTTTATTCAGAAAATAATTAATTTTCTAACAGTTACTTAAATGAAATGAAAACTACCAACCCTTATTTCATAATTTCCCCATATCCCCAGTTTTTTAACTGGGATTTTTTTTGTCTTTTTTTAATATATTAAAAGGAATGTGTTTAAATAGGATTTTGTAAAAGCTTAACTGCCGACCAGCTGAGAAAAGCTGCTCCCGTAGAAAGGACTCCTTCATCTACATCAAATTTATGGTGGTGCCAGGGATAAACTTCTCCCTCTCCCCCGGTACCTAAAAAAACAAAGGCCCCGGGAACCTGCTCCAGGTAACAGGAAAAATCTTCGCTGCCCATTACAGGCTTTTCCAGGTTAACCACCCTTTCCTGGCCCAATATTTCCCGGGCCGCTCCCTCCACTACTTCCATTACCCGGGGGTCATTCATTAAAACGGGGTAGTTTTGATCATATTCCAGGAGGTAGGTAGCCTTAAATCCCTTGGTAATACCTTCCGCTATATTTTCTATTATTTCTGGTATTTTCTCCCGGGTATGGGGATTCAGGGTACGAACCGTCCCCTTCATCTCTACTTCTTCAGCTATAATATTAAAGCTTTCTCCCCCATTTATTGTGCCTATAGTAACCACTAAAGGCTCTAAAGGATCAACCATGCGGCTGGAAATCAGCTGAAGAGCCTGAACCACCTGGGAAGCCACCACTACTGCGTCCACCGACTGGTGGGGGGCTGCTCCATGCCCCCCTTTGCCCCGGATGGTAAGCTTAAAACTATCGGCGGCAGCCATGAGCTCCCCCTTTTTTAAAACCACTTTTCCTGCCCGATGATAGGGAAAAGTATGAATTCCCAGGATGCAGTTGACCCGGGGATTATCCAGGACTCCCTCCTGGACCATAAGACGGGCTCCTCCCGGAGGTTTTTCTTCTGCCGGCTGGAAAATAAATTTAACCTGCCCTTTAAGCTCTTCCCTTTTTTCAGAAAGGATTAAAGCCGTACCAATGAGTACCGCCATATGTACATCATGGCCACAGGCATGACAGACCCCCTCCCTGGTGGAGGCATAAGAAACTTCCTTTGTGTCCTGGATAGGAAGGGCATCCATATCTGCCCTTAAAGCTACCGTAGGTCCTTCCTGCAAGCCCTGGAGAAGGGCTGTTACTCCCGTTCCCCCTACTTCCTTTTTTGTTTCCAGCCCCAGGGAATTCATCAAGTCATAGATATAATTTCCTGTTTCTTTTTCCTGAAAGGAAAGCTCCGGGTAACTATGGAAATGACGCCTTATTTCCACCAGCTTATGGTGTAAATCCCCGGCCCTTTCTCTAATTTCCCCATAAGAAGACATCCCTGCACCTCCGGAAACAAACATATTAGCCGCAATAGCCACAAGCACTATATATAGCTTTACTACTTTTTTTACAATTCTTTTAAGGATTCCCCGGCTGCTTCTATAGTCTGGTCAATATCCTCCTGGCTGTGGACAGCAGACATAAAGCCTGCTTCAAACTGGGAAGGAGCCATATAAATACCCCTCTTCAACATCCCCTGGTAGTATTTAATAAATTTTTCCAGGTCCGAAGAAGCAGCTCCTTCAAAGTCCCATACTTCCTTCCCCGTAAAATAGACGCAGAACATGGAACCTGCCTGCCTGGAAAAGGTAGGAATCCCTGCCTTATCTGCTTCCTTGCCCAGGCCGGCCACCAGTTTATTAGTTTTTTCCTCCAGTTCCCTGTAAGGATTTTCTTCCTTTAAAATTTTAAGGGTAGTAACTCCCGCTGTCATGGCCAAAGGGTTCCCCGAAAGGGTCCCCGCCTGGTAGACAGGCCCCAGGGGAGCCATCTGCTCCATGATATCTTTCCTTCCTCCGTAAGCGCCTACAGGTAAGCCCCCGCCAATTATTTTGCCCAGGCAGGTAAGATCCGGTTTAATTTGATATTTTTCCTGGGCACCTCCATAGGCCACCCGAAAGCCCGTCATAACCTCATCAAAGATCAACAGGGCACCGTATTTCCTGGTGATTTCCCTTAAAAATTCTAAAAACCCGGGCTTTGGTAAAACACATCCCATATTTCCAGCAACGGGTTCCAATATAACAGCGGCAATTTCCTCTCCCTGGTTTTCAAAAACCTCTTTTATCCCTTCCTGGCTGTTGAAGGGAATACTTATGGTATCCCGGGCATTGCCTTCCGTTACTCCAGGACTATCGGGTAAACCCAGGGTGGTAACCCCCGAACCTGCTTTAATAAGGAGACTGTCCACGTGGCCGTGATAACAACCGTTAAACTTTACAATTTTATCCCTGCCCGTAAACCCCCGGGCCAGGCGTAAAGCGGTCATGGTAGCCTCCGTCCCCGAATTAACCATCCTCATCATTTCCATAGAGGGAAAAGCATCGCTAACCAGTTCAGCCATTTCCGTTTCCAGGATGGTCGGGGCGCCAAAACTGGTACCTTTATCCACTGCCTCTTTTAATGCATCAACAACCCGGGGATAACAATGGCCCAGTATTAAAGGTCCCCAGGAACAAACGTAATCTATGTACTCCTTTCCCTCCAGGTCGTAAATTTTAGATCCCTTCCCGTGGGAAATGAAAGGTGGGTCCAGCTTGACGGAACGAAAAGCCCTCACCGGGCTGTTAACTCCTCCCGGCATATAACTCTGGGCCCTTTCATAAGACTTTTTAGAACTTATATCCCTCATTTTCGAGACACCCCTTCTTTTAAAAATACTTCATACTTGTTTTTTTAAATTCCCGCAGGGAATAAATAAGGGTATACTCACTTATCCCTGTTTCTTCGGCCATGCTCTCGGCTATCCCCTCACAATCCTCCCGGCTATGGCCGTGAATCATGGTAAAAAGATTATAAGGCCAGTGGGGAGGATGGGAAGGTCTTTGATAAACATGGCTTACCTCCCGGTAGCAGGACATCTTTTTGCCTGCTTCATCAATCATTTCCTGAGGAACCCGCCAGCAGCCCATGGCATTATAGGCAAAGCCTGCCTGGTAGTGATGAACCACTGCTCCTAAACGGCGGAGCATTCCTTCTTCCTTCATCTCTTCTATTCTTTTTAACAGTTCCCTTTCTTCCATGCCAACTTTTTCTGCAATATTTTTAAAGGGACGGGAATCCAGGGGTAAATCCTCCTGGAGATGTTTAATTATCTTTTTATCCCGGTCACTGATCACTTTTTTGTTCCTCCCTTTCCCCTTCTTCATCTAAAGAAAAGTAGGCTCCAATTTTAAACATTTTTACCGAGGGAAGGTTCATACACTTCCTTACCCCGGGGAGCCTTTCTACCGAATCAATTATTTCTTTTATCCTTTCCCGGGAGGGAGCAATAAGGGTAAACCACAGGTTAAAAGTGTGGTCCCGCTGGTAATTATGGGTTACCTCCTGGTACCTGTTAATAAAGGAGGCCGTATCCTCCAGTTTCCCCTCCTTTACCTCCAGGGCAACCAGGGTGCTCTTATAACCCAGGCTCCGGGGGTTAAAAATACCCCCGATTTTCCTTATGAGCCCCTCTTTTTTATATTTTCCCAGTCGGTTAATAACGTCTTCCTCGCTAATCCCCAGCATCTCCCCCAGGTCTTTGTAGGGGGTAGAGCTTAAGGGAAAATCCTTCTGCATGATATTTAAAAGTTTTTTATCAATAGAATCCATACTAAAACTCTCCCCTGATGTATTACTCATTATCTTTAAAAACCTATTTCTTCCCCCCGTAAAGACACCAGGGGTCTTCTGCCATGTAATCCCCATCACTGTAGTAATAAGCCCGGGCCCTGCATCCTCCACACAGGTCTTCATACCGGCACTCACCGCATTTACCATGGGGAGGCTTACGCAAATCCTGGAGCACCTTACCTTCCTCCCACAAGGTTTTAAATCCTTCTTCCCGCACATTACCTACCTTAATGGGAAGATAGGGACAGGGATGAAGATCCCCATTGGGAAGAATACAACAGTAAGACCTTCCCGCCAGGCACCCCCGGCTGAACCGCATGTCAATACCCTTCTGGGAAGCTACCCTCATAAACTGGGGAGCACAGGTAGGCTTAATTTCCATATCCACTTCCTTTTGTTTTTTCAATATCCTGTGGATAAGGCCTTCATACTGGCGCTGCCTCAAGGCATCCTCTTCAATATCCTTTCCCCGCCCCGTAGGCACCAAAAAAAATATGTGGTGGGCCCTGGCACCCATCTTTACCCCAAAATCAGTAATATTTTCAAATTCTTCATAGTTATCATTAACCACGGTAGTATGAATTTGAAAGGGAAGACCAACTTTCAGGCAATTTTCCATCCCCTCCACTGCCTTTTCCCAGGCCCCGGGCACCTGCCGGAACTCATCATGCATTTCAGGGGTTGAACTATCCAGGCTAATGCCCATGCACATGGCCCCGGCATCTTTTAATTCTTTAGTTAAATCCAGGTCCATAACCGTTCCTGTAGTTCCAAAAACCCCTCGCAATCCCAGCTGGCGGGCATAAGCGGTAAGCTCAACAATATCCGTGCGGAGAAGGGGTTCTCCTCCGCTGAAAATTACCATCTTGAAACCGCTGGCAGCCAGTTCTTCCAGAAGCTTTTTCCCTTCCCTGGTATCAAGTTCTCCCTCATCCTTTGCTCCTGCATCCCGGTAGCAGTGTTTGCATTTTAAGTTACACTGCCGGGTGGTATTCCATGAAACCAGCAATATTATCCACTCCTCCGATTGAACATCCTGGCCACATCCATGGCAAAATAAGTGATTATTAAATCAGCTCCGGCTCTTTTAATTCCCGTTAAAATTTCCTCTACAATTCCTTCTTCTTCCAGCCATCCCTTTTCTACGGCTGCTTTTACCATGGCGTATTCACCGCTCACATTGTAAGCAGCCACGGGGAGAAGGGTCTCGGCCTTTACCCGGTTAATTACATCCAGGTAAGCCAGGGCAGGCTTAACCATCACTATATCGGCTCCCTCTTCAATGTCCATCTTTACTTCCTTCAATGCTTCCCGGCTGTTGGCAGGGTCCATCTGGTAAGTTTTCCGGTCTCCAAAGGAGGGGGATGAACCTGCCGCCTCCCGGAAGGGCCCGTAAAAGGCAGAAGAATATTTGGCCGCGTAAGACATAATGGAGACCTTTTCAAATCCTTCCCTGTCCAGACCTTCCCTGATGGCCTTCACCCTTCCGTCCATCATGTCGGAAGGAGCTACCATATCCACTCCTTCCCGGGCATGAGAAAGGGCTGTCTCCACCAGGAGTTCCAGGGTAGAATCATTTAAAATCTGCCCTTCTTTTACCAGGCCGCAGTGACCATGATCAGTGTATTCGCATAAACAGACATCCGTTATTACCAATAGGTGGGGATAAGAATCTTTTATAATTCTTGCCGCCTTTTGTATCACTTCTTCAGAATCATAAGCAGAAGATCCCTTACTATCCTTATAAGCTGGTATACCAAATAGAAGGACTGCCTTTATCCCTAAAGATACCCCTTCCTTTACTTCTTCCTGGAGACAGTCCAGGGAATACTGGTAAACCCCCGGGAGGGAAGGCACAGGTTCTTTAATCCCTTTTCCGTGAACCACAAAGAGGGGATATACCAGATCCTCCAGGGAAAGGGTTGTTTCCTTTACCATCTGGCGAAGGGAGGCAGAACTTCTCAGGCGACGGGGCCTGTGCTGCGGATACCTCATACTATCTTCCCTTCTGGCTTTAATTTCACTCCTATCTCTTCTTCCGTTAAATAACAGGCCGGGTCCGATTCCCAAAAATCTCCGGTAAAGGCTTCCGCCCGGGCCCGGAAATTCCCATTACAAAAATCCAGCCACTTGCAGGTCCCGCACCTGCCCTTCAGGAGTGACTTCCTGTTCCTTAGGTTAGACAGGAATGTATTATTTTCATCCCTCCATATTTCTTTAAAACTTTTCTCCCTCACGTTCCCCAGGGAGTGGTTTCGGGTAAACTGGTCAGGAAAAACATTCCCCTGGCTGTCAACGGCCCCCACGGCTATTCCACTCCTGTTTCCTCCATTAGCTTCTAAAAGCTCCATAATTTCTTGGGCCCTTTCCGGGTTGCTTTCCCTGACTTTAAGGTAAAGGTATATTCCATCTGCATGATTATCTACCGTGAGGATTTCCTTTTCATCCCCCTGGCGGTAAAATTTTAAAGTATGGTCCATTATCTTATCCAGCACTTCCCGGGTTTCTTCATGGCTTATATCCTCTTCCATCATCTCTTTACCCCTGCCCGAATAGACCAGGTGATAAAAACAAACCCGGGGGATCCCTTCTTCCTTCACCAGGTGAAAAATATCGTCAATCTGCTGAAAATTATGCCGGTTGATGGTAAAGCGAAGGCCCACTTTCTGGCCCACCTCCCGGCAGGCCCTGATTCCTTCCAGGGCCTCCTCAAAAGCACCTTTTTTACCTCTAAACCTGTCATTAAGCTCCCCGATTCCATCCAGGCTTATTCCCACATAACTAATGCCCCTGTTTTTAATGCTTTTAGCCATATCCCTGGTAATCAGGGTTCCGTTGGTAGAAATAGTGGCCCGCATACCCAGGCGGGAAGCCATATCAGCCATCTCAAAAAAATCTTCCCTCAGGAGGGGTTCTCCTCCCGAAAAAAGTATCACGGGAACTTTAAACTCTGCCAAATCTTCTAAAAATTTAACTCCTTCGCCGGTGGTCATTTCTCCCGAATACTCTTTACCGTCAGAACTGGCATAGCAGTGACGGCAGTTCAAATTGCAGCTTTGAGTCATGTTCCAAATAACCACGGGACCCCGCCCCGGGGAAGTACCGTGAATACCCCTTGACGCGTCACTGGTATATCTGAGTTGATCTCCATAATAACTGGATCCGCATAAAAGCCTGGTAAAACTAATCATATACTTCCCCCTCTATTCTTTGTCTTCTTTTTCTAAATAATCTATTATTCCCTCCAGGAGACCATCCATGGTGTACCGGGAAGCTTCAATATCAACTTCCAGGCCAAAGGATCTTATGGTTTCACTGGTTATGGGGCCTATACTGGCTAAAAGAGAACCTTTTACCAATTCCCTGCCCTTTTCTTCTCCTACCAGCTGGAAAAAGTTTCGCACAGTGGAGGAGCTGCTAAAGGTGATCACCGGCTTTTTACTTCCTGTAAAGAATTCTTCAAAGTCCATATCCATTTTTCCCCGAGGCATCCGGTTGTGGTAAGTAACCGCCTCCTGAACCCTTACCCCCCTGTCCTGAAGGGCCTGGGCCAGATGGGGCCGGGCTATATCCGCCCGGGGGAGAAGAATCTCTTCCCCGGGAGAGGTAAACTCCAATAACCCCTGGGCTACAGCTTCCGCCCGGTATTCCTCCGGCTGGAAGGCTATCTTAATTCCCTTCTCTTCTACTGCTTCTGCCGTTTTGGGCCCTATGGCCGCTATATTGACTCCCCCCAATTCCCTTATATCCTTACCCAGGGCTTTTATTCTTTCAAAAAAGAACTTTACCCCGTTTATACTGGTAAAAACTATCCAGGAAAAATCCTTTACCCGGTCCAGGGCTTTATCCAGAGGCTCGTAATCATCAGGGGGGGCAATCTCCACCGTAGGCAGGGATACCGCCTCTCCTCCCAGTTCCAGTATTTTTTCCTGGAAGGATTTTTGAAGGTGATAGGGACGGGTAATAATAACCCTTCTGCCCCAGAAGGGCTTTTTCTCCCACCACATCATCTTTTCCCTGAGGCTAACCACTTCTCCCACTATAATTACGGCCGGTGGCCTGAAATTCTTTTCTTTAACTTTTAAAATTATATCTTCCAGAGTTCCCTGAAGAACCTCCTGGCGACCCAGGGTCCCCCACCGGATAAGGGCAACAGGAGTATGGAGAGACTTCCCCCGGGAAACCAGCTGATCAACAATTAATCCCAGGTTTTTGACCCCCATCAAAAATATAAGGGTATCTTTACTCCGGGCAAGTTTGTCCCATTGAATTGCTGTTTCATCCTTTTCCTCTTCTTCATGGCCGGTAATAACTGAAAATCCTGAAACACAATCCCGGTGGGTTACAGGAATCCCTGCATAAGCAGGCACCGCTACAGCTGAAGTAATGCCGGGTACAATTTCAAAAGGAATTCCCTCTTCTGCCAGGAGCTCAACTTCTTCTCCACCCCTGCCAAAAACAAAGGGGTCTCCCCCTTTTAACCTGACTACTATTTTATTGGCCCTGGCCCTTTTGGCTAACAATTCATTGATCTTTTCCTGGTCCAAAGCGTGATTGCCCGGGCTTTTCCCCACGTATATCATTTCCGCTCCAGGAGAAGCATAACTCAACAGGGAGGGATTTACCAGGCGGTCATATACAATGACCTGGGCCTTTTCTATGCACTCCTTACCCCTTAAGGTTATTAAGCGAGGATCCCCCGGACCTGCTCCTACTAAATAAACTACTCCAGAATTCATTTATCTTTTCACCTTCTTTAACCCTCGGAATAATTTGTTCCAATATATTTTTCTGCACCTTTTTTTAACAACCGGCGGGCCAGGTGGCGTCCTATAAAAGATGCATCGGAGATCGGCCCGGATAAGACATCCCGAAGGCAATACCGCCCGTCAGTAGAGGCTACTACCCCCCAAAGACGAACCTCGGTACTTTTCAATTCTCCGTAAGCCCCGATAGGCACATGGCATCCTCCACCTAAGTATTTCAGCATGGCCCTCTCCGCGGCAATAGCCCTCTCGGTGGGATAGTGATTCAAAGAGCGGGCTATGCTGCTGGTATTCTCATCATCTGCCCTTACCTGTATTCCCAGGGCTCCCTGACCGGCAGCAGGCATACACATCTCCATGGGAAGTACTTCCCTTATCTCTTTTTCCAGGGAAAGTCTTTTAAGCCCCGAGTAGGCTAAAATAATGGCATCTACCTCTGATTCCTTCATTTTGCGAAGCCTTGTATTAATATTTCCCCTTACAGGTTTGAATTTAAGATCGGACCGGTAATTTAGAAGCTGAGCTTTGCGCCTTAGACTACTGGTACCTACTACCGCTCCCCGGGGCAAAGTAGCCAACCAGTAATCCTCCCTGGAGGCCAGAACATCCCGGGGGTCTTCCCTCTCGGTAACAGACACAATCTTCAACCTCTTTTCTTCTTCTGTGGGAAGATCCTTCATGCTGTGAACCGCCAGGTCAATTTCTTTATTAAGTAAGGCTTCCTCTATTTCCTTAACAAAAAAACCTTTCCCCTCCATTTTATCAAAACTTTGGTTTAAGAATTTATCCCCCGTTGTTTTTATAATCTTAACTTCAAAACTAAGGTAAGGATATATTTGTTTAAGGGATTCCAGTACGAATCTTGATTGGGCTAAAGCCAGCTGACTTCCCCTGGTGCCTATTACCAAGGTTTTCATTTAACCACCCCGTGTTTTTCCCGGGAAATATAGTTTATTCCCCTAGAATCCTATTTAAAACTTCTTCAAACTTTTTTTCAAGAAGGGACAGGTCATCCCCTTTTACCAGCTTTACCAGGGAAGGGTCCGACATCTCCACAAATATTTCCCTTCTCCTTTCAGGATCAGAAACCTCATTAATAACACGGTTTCTTACCTTTCCCAGATAATCTAAAAATACTTTGTATTCTTTACCATAGTCAGGCTCCAGCTCTTTCCTTATCTGGGCTGCCAGGGCCGGGCTTTTCCCTTCCGTAGAAATGCTTATAGTTAGGGAACCCCTTTTAACCACCGCCGGCACTAAAAAAGTACATAAATCCGGATTGTCAATAACATTAACAGGTATATTTTCCCGATGAGCATCCCGGGCTACCTCCCTGTTAACCTGTTGATCACCGGTAGCTCCAATAACCAGTATAGATCCCTTCATGAATTCCCTCCGATATTTTTCCCGGTGAAAAACTATTTCTCCTTTATCGGCCAGCTCTTCCAGGGAAGGGAGGGCTTCAGGGCTAACCAGGTGAACCCGGGCATTAAAAGACAACAGGGTTTCAACTTTCCTGAGGGCAACCTTGCCGCCCCCCACCACTAAAACTTTCCTGTCTTTTATATTCAAGCTTAAGGGGTAAAAATTGCTCATAAAATTAATATCTCCTGTTCATATTTTTCATTTTCTTAGACTTGTTATTATATTCCCCTTCCAACTCCAAACCAAACAAATCACAAAGCTGAGATATACTTTCATCAGCCTCTTCTTCTCCGGCCATTTCTTTTAACCTTAGTACCGGGTCCCGGAGAAAGCTGTTAACAATATTTTTGGACAGGTTTTCCACTACCTTCTTTTCTTTATCGCTTAGTCCCTTTAATTTCTCCATGGCCCTGTCCAGTTGCTCGGTACGTACTTCTTCAGCCCGCTCCCTTAAAGCTTTAATCATGGGAACCACCATACGAGCCTTAAGCCAGCATTGAAATTCACAAGCCTCTTCATCAATGATTTTTTTTGCTTTTTTGGCAGCCAGCTCCCTTTCCTTCATGTTAGAATCCAAAACTTCCTGGAGATCATCAATATTATAAAGGTAAACTCCCTGGAGTTTTTTAACTTCAGGGTCAATATCCCGGGGGACAGCAATATCAATTAAAAACATTTTCCTGCCCTCCCGCTCTTCCATTACCTTCTTCATCTTTTCTTCATTAATAATGAAGTGGGGAGCACTGGTGGAGCTGATTACAATATCTGACTCCTTCATCCAATCTATCATGTATTCATAGCTAACTACCCGACCCCTGAAGGTTTTAGCCAGGCTTTTGGCCTGCTCCTGGTTTCTGTTTACAATAATTAAATCATTTACCCCTTCTCCACAAAGGTGCTTCAAGGTTAACTGGGCCATTTCGCCAGCACCAATGATCATTACCTTCTGCCGGGAGAGGGCATCAAAAATCTTTTTCACTAAATTCACGGCCACATAGCTTACCGAGGCAGCATGGTCATTAATTTCCGTTTCCCTCTGAATTCTTTTACCTACCGTTATAGCCTGCTGAAAGAGGGCATGGAAAATAGTGTCAACCCCATCCACCTCCATGCTTTTGTAATAAGCTTCCTTTACCTGGCCCAAGATCTGGGTTTCTCCCAGCACCATAGAATCCAGCCCGGCAGAAACTTTAAACAGGTGTAAAACTGCTTCCTCTCCCCGGTAAATATAAAAGCAATCCCTCAGCTTTTCCTTATCAATGCCCTTGTATTCTGTCAGGAACTGGATAATGGCCGAACGGGGGTCCGAGTGGTAATCCACCACTCCGTATACTTCAGTCCGGTTACAGGTAGAAATTATAACCGTTTCCTGGAGTCCATTGGCCTGCTGACTGAAACTTAAAGCTTCCTCCAGCTCCTTTTCACTGAAGGACAGTTTCTCCCGGACTTCCACGGGAGCTGTTTTGTGGTTAATTCCCAGTACTGCTACATCGATATCCATTAATGACACCCCTTAAAGTTTATCATCAGTTTAAATAAATTGAAAACCTCTTCCAGGTGGCAATAAGGGCTCCACCCATCAAGAGCAGTGACCCGATATAAAGGACGGAGACCAGGGGTTTTGAACTGACCTCCATAATAAATATTTCCTCGGGAGGCGGGCTGTCCTTTTCCACAACCCTTAACTGAACCATTTCACTGTCTGCATCAACAATTTCCAGGTAAACTAAACCCTCGTCTTCAGGTAGTTGGGCAGGGATAAACTCCCTGTCCTCCTCCCGGGTTTTAATAGATGGAACCAATTCCACCTTTTCCTGGTTTCTTTCTACTTCTAATACTGCACCTACCTCTATCATTCCTGCCTCGTCATGGGATTCCATATAAAAATCTTTGAAAAGAATGTTAAAGCCCCGGGCCCGAGTCCTTTCGCCCCGGGAAAGGGTAAAAGTCAGACCGGGTTTTTCTTCCCTTTCCTCCAGGGGACTGATGTATAAGTCCCTGGTAAAACTTCTAATAATATAAGGTTCCCTCATGAGGCGGGGTTCTGAGCCTGCATAGTACATCTGGGGAAAAGCCCTGTCTGTCTGGCCTTCCCTTTCCACCAGCACTTCCTTAATGTCCCTGTCATCAACTTCCCTGGTACCTTCATAGGTAAAGGTGTAACCCAGGGCTTGGCTGGACTCTCCCTTTTTAAAGGAAACAATTTCACTGCTGTCCAGGGTTGAAGAAGTAAGAATACCAATAAACATCAGAGCCAGGCCCACATGAGCAAGAAAGCCACCCGTATTTTTAATGCCCCTTCTTAAGGTCTTAATGAACAAAATCCCATTGGAGGCCAAAGCCAGCAAGGAAGACCCAATAAAAACAAGCTTCAGGGGAGAGTAAACCCCCATTACCAGGGCAATAACCAGGCCGGTAACAGCAAAAGCAAAGGTTATCTTTATATTATTTACCAGCTCCTTGTTATCAGGCCCTTCTCCCTTCCACTTGACCAGGGGGCAAACAGCTAAAACCAGGGCCAGCAAAACCACCAGGGGCGCATTAGAAACATTATAAAATGAAGGATCTACGGTGGCAGGCTCCCCCCAAATACCTGTCAATATAGGAGAGGAGGTCCCCAGGATAATCATGATAGATGAAAAGGATAAAAGGAGTACAGTATAAGAAAAAGTAGAAACCTTTGAATACCACTCCTCATCCAGGGAAGGAGCGGGTATTTCCCGGAATCGGACCAGGAATAAAACCATACCCACAACCAAAAAGAAGAGCATAAAAGCCATAATATAAGGGGTCAGCCCTATTTCCGTAAAGGAATGCACGGAAAAATCTGAAAGTATTCCGCTCCGGGTTATAAAGGTAGCATAAATAATTAAAACATAGGTTATTATGGCAAAGAAAATATTGGAACGGGCATTAACCCCCCGGGCTTTTTGTACAATTATACCGTGTAATAAAGCGGTGCAGGTCAACCAGGGAACCAGGGAAGCATTTTCTACCGGGTCCCATCCCCAGTAGCCTCCCCAGCCCAAAACCTTGTAGGCCCAGTAACCTCCGATAATAATACCGGCGCCCAAAAACAACCAGCCAAAAACCGTCCAGGGCAAAGCACGGGCTGCCCACCCCTGGTAATCCCTTTTCCACAGGCCCCCCAGGGCAAAAGCATAGGGAAGGAGAAGGGCCGCATAACCTACAAATATTATAGGAGGATGGATTACCATCCAGGGATCCTTTAAAAGGGGATTCAACCCAAATCCTTCAACAGGAACTCCCTCCATGAGACGAAAAGGACTGTAAACAACCATAAAAAAAACCAGGAAAATCTGCCCCGCCAAAAGGAATATCATGACAGGTTCCTCATAAAAATCTTCCCATTTGATAATGGCTAACCCCAGGAAAGCTGCCAGTAAAGCCCACAAAAGGAAGGTCCCCTCCTGTCCTGCCCAAAAGGCAGAAATAAGATACTCCAGGGGAAGGTCCGTACTGGTATGGGCATAAACATAATAATACTGGAATTTATGGGTAACCAGAGCATACAAAAGATAAATAGATGCGGCAAATAAGGAAAAAGTCTTTATATAATGGGAATACCGGGCATAAGGCAAAAACCCTTTCCGGTTAAAAATTAAAGATCCCAGATAAAACAATGCACCCAATATGGAAAAAATGAAAGCTGCGTAAATTGCCAGGTTTCCTAGCATAATCAACCTCCTTCTTCATACTTGGAAGGACACTTAACTAAAAGCCTGTCCGCAAAGAATATGTCATCAACATCATCATACTGGCCTACAGCCACAATGCTATCAGCATGTTCAAAATTTGAGGGCTGGGCCCCGTGGTATACCACCGGCATCAGGTTTTCCTTTTCTTCATCCCACATGGAAAACTCCAGGCGCCCTTCCTCAGTATTATAGCCCCATTCCTCCTGCTTTTCCAGGTAACCCATAACCTGGACCTGACGGGAGGATTCCCGGGCCTCTTGAAAGCTTACATAAGGAGTAACTGCTGAGTTAAAGGCGCTGAAACCAAAAATGGAAAAAAGAAGAATCACTGCCGCGCCAATTATAAACTTGGGCTTCATTTCTTTTCCAACTCCTTGATTTTAAAGTCAATTTTAAGAAGATAAATAAAAAGGCCTATCCAGGACAGTAAAGTAACCGTTAAGACCACATAAAGATCCGACATCAATACTCCCCCTTACTTAATTTCTCTCTAACCTTTATTATTCTTTTTTGTATATCATATATCCAGTAATAAAGACCTGTAAAGCCTATCAGGGATACCATGAAAACCTGGAACATCCTGGCATCCATCTGCAGGGCTCCCTCCGGGTTGATTATGGGATCGGGGTGGAGGGTAGCATAAAGGCGAGGGATGATAAACACCAGAAAGGGTACCGTTATAAAGGCTATTATAGCATAAACTGAGGAAAGCCTGGCCCTCAACTCCTTTTCTTCTACAGCAGACCTGAGAATAAAATAAGCACCGTATATTAAAAGGAGGACAAAAATCGACGTCTGCCGGGGATCCCAGTTCCAGAAGGCTCCCCAGGTAAAACGGGCAAAGAAGGCGCCGGTAATGGTAGCCAGGAGGGTAAACACTATACCCGCCTCGGCATTGAAGGAAGCCCTCTCATCAAATTCTATCAAATTGGTGCGAAGATATTTAATTGCATTTAACATGGAAACCAGGTAGGCCAGTACGGCCACCCAGGCCAGGGGAACATGGTAAAAAATTATCCGGGAAATCTCCCCCAGTCCCAGGGCAGGAGGAGCATATAAAAAGGAACCCACAATCATCAATGAAATCCATATACCAAGCAGTATTTTCCAGATCAATGAACTTTACCTCCCGGGAAAATTATCCGTCTTCCCACACATAGTTAAACAATAAAAGGGATAGGGTTACCATAATTACAGAAAAGGACAGTAAAACCTGCATTTCTGAAGTTGCTTCCCTTAGAGGCGATCCCTCCAGGGCCATCTGGGTCCCATTAATAGCAGTAATCAGTAAAGGCAGCAGCACGGGAAATGCCAGGACGGGAAGNAAATTTCCCTTTACGCTGGCCTTGGAAACGATGGCTGCCAGTATGGTAGTAGTAGCGGAAAGACCCAGGCAACCTAAAAAAACCGTCAGAAACAAAAGAAAAGGATTACCCAGGGGAGGACTCAGAAAAAAAAGATAAAAAGGTATTACAATGGCTGCTACCAGCAGCAACAACAACAGGTTAAAAGAAAACTTCCCCAAATATATTATCTCGGGAACAGTAGAAAGCCGGAGGGCATAGGCTGTTCCCTTTTCCTCCTCTTTCACAAAGGACCTGGCCAAACCTGCCATGGCGGAAAAAAACAATATAATCCAGATAAGGGCAGCATGGATTACAGCATCCAGGTAATAAGGTCCCAGGGAAAAACTAACTATAATCAAAGTAGTCAGGGCAAACATTAAAAAGGAGTTTAAGGCATGCCTGGTGCGAAACTCCCCTTTAAAGTCTTTATTAAGAAGAGCCCCAACCTTCAGGATCCAGCCTGAGGACCTGGTCACCATAAAGGGCCACCTCCGATGAGTCATTAGTAGATAGTATAACAGCGCCCCTTTTCTTCTGCTGGTTGACCATTTCCCCCAGTAAGCCCCTTCCTTCATCATCCAGGTTTGAGCCTGGTTCATCCAGTAGTAAAAGGTACGGATCGTGAAGGAGGGCAAAAGCAAACTTTAAACGCTGTTTCATGCCTGTAGAAAAAGTGCCTGTTAAGCTGTTGCTCCATCTTTTTAATTGAACTTTTTCAAGTAATTGGCGACATTTTTCTTCATAAACAGGCAGCCCTCGAACTTTTGCGAAAAAGCAAAGATTCTCGGAAGCTGTTAACTCGTCATAAAGAAATATATCAGGGGATACAAACCCTAAATAATCATTTCTTTCTTCTCCTTTTAACCAATGATCATTAACTTTAATCCTTACTTCCCCTGAAGAAGGCCTTATTAACCCGGCCAATATCTTCAATAGGGTAGTTTTGCCGGAACCATTGGGACCGGTAATTACCATACAATTTCCTTCTTCAAGGGTTCCTCTTACTTTTTTAAATATAGGCTGTCCATTATAAGATTTAGTTAGATCTTTAAACTCTACAAAAACCATCTTTTTTCCTTCTATCTATACATATTTTTTATACACATTTTTTATATAAGATAATTCTCATTTACCTCACTTAAAAATAACACATTTACGGAGGCAGGTCAAATCTTTAACTATTAAAATGATTAATAATATCCTTGATATACCCCTTATCTATAAAGCTATATTACTTATACATATGCCTATAAAATCTTCTTATATCTGCAGAGGGTCCCTTCCTTTAATAAATATATCATGCCACAGGAGAAAAATCAGCACTGTCCATATTTTTCTGCTGTGGTCAGCCATGCCCTTTTGATGTTCTTGAAACAGCCTATCCACAAAGGAGTAATTTAAATACTCAGGGGTAAAACTATCCTTCAATATCTTCTTCACCGGCTCTTTTAATTCACCGGTGAGCCAACGGCGGGTGGGAACGGGAAATCCCCTTTTAGGACGGTTTATGACCTCCCGGGGCAGCACATCCTTAAAAGCCTCCCTCAAAGCATACTTAGTTTTCGTTCCCTTTATCTTATAGCGGGTAGGAATGGTAGCGGCAAATTCAAAAAGTTTATGATCAAGATAGGGAACCCTTAACTCCAGGGAATTAGCCATGGTCATTTTATCTGCTTTGGCCAGAATATCTCCTGGAAGCCAGGTATGCAGGTCAATATACTGCATGGAAGTTACCTCATCATGGCCCTTAAGAATATCCTCATAATACCTTCGGGTTACCTCTTTAAAAGAAACCAGAGGGATACCCTCCTTCACTAACTCTTTTTTCTCCAGGTCTCCAAAAATAAAAGCATTGCCCACATAACGATCTTCCAGGCTCTTCCTGGCCCGGCTCACATAATTTTTTCCGAAGGTCCCCTGGGGAAAGAGATCGCTTAAATAATTTAAAGAGCTTTGAACTATACCGGGAAGCCTTCGAAAATACTCAAGGGATTGGGGCTCACCATAAATACCGTAACCCCCAAAAACCTCATCGGCCCCTTCCCCGGAAAGACTGACGGTAATCTTTTCCCTGGCTGCCCGGGCTACAAAGTAAAGGGATATGGCTGCGGGATCCGCTACTGGTTCGTCAAGATGCCAGATTAACCGGGGCAGGTGCTGGATAAATTCTTCGGGAGAAATAAAATACTGGTGGTGTTTAATTTTTAAATACTGGGCAGTCCTGCGAGCTTCCTCCAGCTCACTGTAACCCTTCTCCCGGTAACCCACACTGAAGGTTGATATATCCCCAATTTCCTTTAACAAAGCAGCAATTATGGAAGAATCAATACCTCCACTTAAAAAACCTCCCCATGGAACGTGACTTTGAGCATGAAGGCGAACAGATTCCCTTAACTTTTCCCTTATCCCCTCTACAAAATAAGTAAGGGGCTTATCTTCAGGATTAAACCTTACCTCCCAGTACTTTTTTATTTTTAAGGTATCATCCTTTAAAATAAAATAAGAAGCAGGGGGCAGTTTTTTTATATTTTTCAATATAGTAGCCGGTTCAGGAACGTATTGAAAGGTCAGGTAATGGATAAGGGATTCCTGGTCTACTTCCCTTTTTATTTCGGGTAAAGTTAAAATTGATTTCATTTCCGAAGCAAACACAAACTTCCGGGGGCAGTTATAATAATAAAAGGGTTTAATACCGAACCTGTCCCGGGCTCCAAAGAGTAATTTTTCCCGGGAGTCCCAGATAACGAAGGAAAACATCCCCCGTAAGTCTTTCACACAATCGAAGCCCTTTTCCTCATAAAGATGAACCAGGACCTCCGTATCGCTTTGACTAAAAAAAACATGGCCTTTTCTTTTCAATTCCTCCCGGAGGGTAAGGTAGTTATAAATTTCACCGTTAAAGACCACCCTTATGCTGCCATCTTCATTAAACATGGGCTGCCTTCCCCGGAAAAGGTCAATAATTTTTAGGCGCTGAAAACCAAGGCCTACCCAGTTCTCCAGGTAAGTTCCTTCTTCATCGGGGCCCCGGTGAACCATAACCTTCTTCATTTTTTCTATTTCTTCCCTCTTAACTTTTTCCTCTCTTTTATTATATATCCCGCAAATGCCACACATAGTTCTCCCCCTTAACTTAGATATTGTATCATATGAAAATACCATGGAAAAGTGTGCATGGGGACCTTTGAAAACATTTTTAAAAAACGACATTCTAAAACACATACCCTGCAATTATATAGCTCATAATAATATTAAAACTTGGGGAGGTTACGCCATGGATTTAGAAACTCTGACATTTGCCAACTTAACGGAAAGTGAGCTGAAAAAAATTAAAGATACGGAGGTATTTTTAAACGGGCAGCCGGATCACCAGGCCCTTCAAGAAAAGGGAGGAGAAATTTACCTCCTGGCCTTTGTAAGGGAAAGAGTAGAAGAATAAGAAAGGAGGCCTTCTATCAGGGCCTCCCTTCTCTCAGTTCTTTCAAAAGTTTTTCTATACTTTTTCCGGTGGTGGGGTGAATAACTTCTGGCACTATTTCCGCCAGGGGCAGGAGGACAAACTCCCTTTCCGTCATCCGGGGATGGGGAATAATTAAACGGGGCTCATCGTTTAATTGAAGATCATCGTATAGTAAAATATCCAGGTCGATAGGTCGAGGACCCCAACGTATAGTCCTCACCCTCTTTAAATCCTCCTCAATCTTCTGGAGATAATCCAGCAGCTGATTAGGAGTTAGGAGGGTCTTACAAAAAACAGCTGCATTTAAAAATTTATCCTGGTCTGTATAGCCGACAGGATCCGTTTCATACAGGGAAGAAACCTTTTCTACAAAAATGTGTTCATGGGAATCCAGAGCCTTAATCGCTTCTTTAAGATTTTTTTCCCTGGATCCCATATTGGAACCCAGACCCAGGTATACTAAAGCCATTACCCTTTACCTCGCTTTATCTCAATTCCTACAAAATCCAAATTCCCCGGGATAGGAGCCCAGGGTTTTTTTATCTTTACCACAACCTCCCGGACCCGTTCAATAGAAAGGACTGCCCCGGCAATATTTTCAGCCAGGGCCTCCAGGAGATTATATCTTTCTTCCTTCACCAGGTTCCTAACTTCCTTATATATGCTGGCATAATCGATGGTGTCTTCCAGGTTATCCGTTTTTCCTGCTTGGGACAGGTCCAGGCATACCTCCAGGGTCACTAAAAATTTCTGCCCCTGGGCCTTTTCCGAAGGCAGCACTCCGTGATAACCATAAAAAGACATTTCATTCATTATTATTTTATCTTCAGCCATACTTTTTCCGCCTCCTGACCATGGCATCGGTCATGTCAACCACCCGTTTCATGTATTTAATATCGTGGACCCGAACAATATCGGCTCCCCTGGTTATGCCGTAAGCAATGGTAGACGCAGTGCCCTCCAATCTTTCCTCAGCAGGTAAATCCAGCACCTTGCCAATCATGGATTTTCGGGAAGTCCCGAGTAAAAGGGGATAACCCAGGGCCACCAGTTCCTCCAGGTGGTGCATGGCCTCCAGGTTATGCTCCAAAGTTTTACCGAATCCTATCCCGGGATCCAGAATTATGTTTTCTTCTTTTACCCCGGCTTTTAAAGCAAGATCTATACTTTCTCGAAGTTCACTGGTTATCTCCGTCATCAAATCATCATATTGGGCTACCTTCCGATTGTGCATAATACAAACAGGTACCTGGTAACGGGCGGCTACCTCTGCCATTTCCGGGTCCGCCTTAAAACCCCAAACATCATTCACCATATCTACTCCCATTTCCAGGGCTTTTTCTGCTACCGACGCCTTATAAGTATCAATAGAAATAGGAAGGTCCAATTCCCCCGTTAACTTTTCTAAAAGGGGCAGAACCCGCCTGAATTCCTCCTCTTCCGATATGGGGTCTGCCTGGGGACGGGTTGATTCTCCCCCTATATCCAGTATATCTATCCCTTCTTTTACCATGTTTCTGGCATGTTCCAGGGCCTGGTCCAGGTTAAAGAACTGACCCCCATCAGAAAAGGAAT
>SL_8KL_010_SEDDRAFT_10000026_pt1 | contig 97583 bp, 119 predicted proteins | sample SodLakKL_010_SED_4_FD_11160 | JGI IMG/M metagenome (IMG submission 11160)
ACGCATTGTAAAAGTTCCGTGCCTGCTGCGCCCCGTAGGGCCCGGACTCGTGTCTCAGAGTCCGTCTCCGGGCTCCGTCTCTCAACGCCCGTATGGATTATCGGCTTGGAGGTCCATTACACCCCCAACAACCTAATCCACCGCAGTCCCATCCTCAGGCGTCGGAACGTTTCAGAAAGGGAACATTCCAGTACCCCTCTCTTATCGGGGATTAGTCCCAGTTTCCCGGGGTTATTCCCGTCCTGAGGGCAGGTTGACTACGTGTTACTGAGCCATCCGCCGGGCGGGCAAACCACCCTCGGCTCGCATGGCTAAATCGGATCCCGATAGCGGTGACCTCCGGCAGGATCAACCGGAATTGATTTGGAAAGTAAAATCTTTCCGTCCTCACAAGTTCACACCAACTACATTTGACTACTTGAAAACTCTCGTTTTCAAGCTTGAAACTTCTCAGTTTCAAGTTCTCGGATTTCCAACATCAGAAGAGATTTCATTCTCCTCCTCATCATTTAAACGTGCCTGGAATTTTGATCATCGCTGGACGATTAAACGTCCAAGGCTCAAATACGCCGACACGTCGTAACAGCGTAAAACAATCGAAAGTGAGGTTTAAATATCTTACGGCAACCCCACCAAAAACTGCGCAAGCAATACATTAACATCCGAGCTATTTAAAGGTAAAAGGAAGCCTATACCGGACTTTCGTAAGGTATGTAATACAGAAGATGTTCGGAGTTCCTTTTGCTGTTCTTCGAGCTATATCAAGCCAACGGGTAAAAATAACACGGAAACAACCGCCAAGAAAAGAAGTATTAAGCCTATCACTATCCCATGGATTCTCATCCAGCTGGAGATTTCCTCTGATCTTGTCCATATCTTTTTGAGTCCCGTCCACGGACTCGTACCTCTTAAAAACCATCCCTCGATTTCTGCATCCTCATCTATAAGTTTCTTGGCCCTTCTCCAGCCGAACCATAGATCGCCAAAAAAGGGTATTATCGACTTGTATCGGAGGTACATCAGACCTGTCTCGTCCTGCAGTTTGAGATCTTTACCCAGCTTGAATCCGGCTCTGCCCCTTCCTATTATCCTGCCTCTGAGTCTACCCTTTGAGCCCCTTACCGGGGAGGCGTAGATATCGGAGAGAAGCTCAAGTACACTAGTATTTTCGGCCTTATCTTCCGGTGGATACCTGTACAGCGTCTTTATTATACCTCCGAAACCTGCGATACCCAACCAGAGTCCCAAGAAGAGGTTTAGGTTCGGAACCCAGGGCCATCCTCTGTAAAGGCCTAATACAAAAACCACAGGCATCAAGATGAGCAGAAGCTTGGGTACGGTGACCACTGCAAGGTCCTTGAAGAACTGTCGGTATAGCCTTCCCTTGTCAACGTCAAACCGTCTCTCCAAAACCTCGAAGTCGAACATGGGTTCATCCGTCCACCTCGAAAGGGCCCTTATTCTTTTACCGGTAAGAGGATGTGTAGACTTGAGTTCCATGAGGAAAGCCCACGGATTCTTTATATCAAAGAGAAATGCCTTGGATAGATAGTCCCAGTTCTGAAGATTACTCGAGCCATAGTAAACCTGCCCGTCCTTTTGGGCCTCCTTGAAGTCCATTATACCCATACTTTCCGTCGCGTTCACAAGGTCTTCGTTGTCGGGGCTGTCCAGGATTCCGTAGGAAATTTTGAGAAGGGCGGACGAAAGGTAGTTCGGATCCATGTACCTTGCCGAAAACTTGTCGGCATAGTACTCCCTGACCCTGGAGAGATAGTATACGAGGTATTTGCCTATGATATAGAAGACGTAAGATACAACCGCTATACCTACTATGAGACCCTTTCCCTTGCCTCCTCTGCTGTTGCCCCGCATGGATCTGAGGAGCCTTGTTCCCACGAGGTACAGGAGCTGGACTATTGTATTGGCAACGGTCATGATTATGAAGTCCCTGTTAGTTATGTGTCCCAGTTCATGACCGTACACGGCAGCCGTTTCGTTTTCGTCCAGGTACTGAAATATTCCTTCGGTCACTATTATTCGGGAGTTCCACCTTCCCGAACCGTAGGTGAAGGCCTGGGGATTCGAGTCCTCTATTATCCCAAGCTTGGGTAGACTGTAGTCGTAGTCCCCGGTAACGACCTCTATTAATCTGGCGGACTGAGGAGAAACTTCCTTCAGGTCCTCAAGACTGACCCAACGCATATCGTAGAAGTAGCTGTATATGAAGTCGGATATCTTTGGACTGACCAGCCATACTACAAAGTTTACAAGTACGACGCCGATAACAACCACATAGAAGTTGAACGCCGCGAAGAACACGGCGAGGCCACCCAACACTGCGAACAGAAGCGTGAAAAGGAGGCCGAGGGTCACTGCCGAAGCAAGCGCCAGTCGCATACTATCTATTTGAATAATTTTATTTAAAAGACTTTAGATGGTAACCAGTCCCTGCTGAAGAAGTTACAATTAGGAATAAGGGCCGGGGCTTAGGCTCAAATTCGAAATTTAAACCTCGAACCACATAATATATAACGGATCATGGACAAAGAGAAGCTGGCTTACTGGACAGGCTTGGTTCAAACTGATGGAAGTCTGCATAAAAAGAAGCGGCACAGGGAACCAAAGTTCAAATATTACATAAGCATGCATACTACTACTGAGAAATCTCTACCCATGCTAAGACGGTTCCAAAAACTTTCTGAGGATTTGTTTGACCGTTGTGCAGGAATTTTTGAAGGAAAACGAAGTTGGGATATAAAAATTGGGGCAAGTAAGTTATTAGAGTTTTTTGAGGAATGGGACATTGATCTTTCTGACCCTCCGGTGCCACCTCAATGGTCCTTGGATAAAGACAGGATTTTTGGAGCTTATTTAGCCGGGGTAATCGATGGAGATGGTGATATTAGAGTTAAAAGACCCGAGTATCCTCAATGTGCTATCAGGATTAGTAGTGGTGACAGGCAAAAAAGGCTTAGGGAATCCTTGGAAAATATGCTTGGCTCCAAAGCCTCAGTAAGAAAGAGAGAAGAAATAACAAGACTTCCTGATAATAGAGAAAAAAAGACGGCTTGGTTTGTTCTTGAATTTTACGTCTCTCAAAAAAATTATGAGTTTGTTAAAGAATTCATTCTACCTCATATAACCTTGGATTATAAGAAACAAAGACTAGCTTCATTCATTCAGTCTGAAATTGAATAAGGAGGCCGGGACCGAGATTTGAATTCCCGTGCCTACTATGGATAGGCATCCCGGGCTAAGGGCTCCACAGGCCCTCGTGCTAACCGCTACACCATCCCGGCCACACAACCTATAAACAGTTAACGAGTGCTTTTAAATTCTTTTTGGGTCAAATCTTCGATTTTTACTAGCTCTTCTTCACCAGACTCCATCTCCTTCACTGTAACCTTACCTTCGTCCAAGTCCCTCTCACCGACTATTATAACCTTCTCGGCTCCTATATAGTTCGCGTAGTTGAGCTGCGCCGAAACGTTCCTGTCCTTCAGGTCTGTTTCGACGACGAGACCTTCGCCCCTGAGCTCCCTGACAATTTCCGTTGCTTCTTCTCCTACGCTTTTCGATACTGGGAGCACGTATACATCCGTCTTCAGTTTCTCCTTCGGCCAGACATCTTCCCTCCTCATAAGCTCCTCGATCACTGCGTCGCCTATAGCGAAACCAACGGCCGGAACCTCCTCACCACCGAACAACTCAACAAGCTCGTCATACCTCCCACCGCCACATATCGCCCGTAGCTCCCCTTTCTTATCAAAGACCTCAAAGACTAGGCCCGTGTAGTAATCCAGGCCTCGGACTATCGACATGTCCAGCTTAACATTTTCCAGAACACCGTAGTTCTCAAGTATCTCTGCAAGCTCCTCCATCCTCTCAAGTGCTCCCTCCACATCGCCGGAGACCAGCTCCTCGAGATCGTCCAGCTTTTCATTAAGAGGGCCCTTTATACCCACTATATCATCAATTCTCTCTGCTCTGTCTTTGTCAAGGCCAATGTCCATCAATTCCTCCAGAAACTCTTCAGGGGACATCTTCTCCCTGTCGTCTATAACTTCCATAACCTTTCTCTTATCCTCTACATCCTCTCTGTCCAGCACCTCTTCGACGAGGTTTCTATCGTTTATTAGAACTTCTACAGCCTTTTCAACGCCCATTTCCCTCATAATTTCGACAAGAACCGTTATTATCTCCGCATCCGCCTCCACGGAATCGGCGCCGAATATATCAACGTCCGTCTGGTAGAACTCCCGCAGTCTCCCTTTCTGCGTCTGCTCGTACCTCCACCGCTTTGATGTCGAGTACCACTTAACGGGCTCGTTCAGTGACTTTTCCTTTGCCAAAACCCTGGCCCTGGAAGGCGTCTGCTCCGGAATCAAGGTTACCTTCCTCTCGCCCTTATCCTCGAAGGAGTAGGTCTGATCCACCAGCTCCTCGCCACTTTTTACTTCAAAGAGCTTCATCTTCTCCAGTGACGGAAGATCTATCTCCCTGAAGCCAAAACTCTGTACAACTCCTTCAATCCTCTGGAAAACTTCTCTCCGCGCGACCATCTCCTCGGGCAGGAAGTCCCGGAAGCCCTTGAGACTTTCGAATTCCATAGAAAATACCTTTTGTTTCAACAATTAAATATAATGGCACCAGAACTTACTTTAAACCAGATCGTCTATGCGTATATTCTTCTTGTCCTTGCTGAATGCCGACGGTAGATAGATGTAATACTCACCTTCTTTCATCTCAACTATAAGCGGTATCTCCTCCAGGAGCTTTCTGAGGTTTATCTCGTATACTCCAGGCTCCTTGACCTTTATCGATTCGAGGTCGAACTTCATTGCTTCCTTTATCCTCTCTTCGACCTCCTCCTCTTTCTCGAGCTTGTCCATGAACTCCTCTACGTCCTGTACTATCGAGTCCCTTTCGCTGTCGCTTATCTTCCTACCGCCTTCGAAAACAAAGAGCTTCTGACCGCAGTTGCTACATCCTTCCATAAGCTCGTCGGAATCCTCTTCCAGAACCTTGCCGCAGTTAAGACATTTATGTGGCATAGAATCACTCCAGTTTGGCTATCATAGATATTGCGTCCTTGTCCTCCTTCACCTTCTCCATGACGTCCGACGATCCAACTATAAGCAGACCGTCCTTTTTCTCCTTTCCTGTTATACTTGCCAGAATTCTTTCAAACCAGTTCTCCCTTGAATCGAACCCCGAGAACTCTACCCCAGGAAAGTCCTCGTCACATTCCTCCATAGACTTCTCGATCAACTGTGCCTTCTCCTCTGCGTTGAGTGCTTCCTCGAGAACCAGTATATTCTCGTCCTTCACACTGTCCATTATGAGATCCAGTTTCTCCTCGAAGGCCTTCTCCTGAAGTCTCAGCTTCGAGAGAAACTCTATTTTAACTCCGTCTTTTTTCTTTTTCTTCTTCGCCATAGTGCCACCTCAAACGCTTTCCACTACTTTCTTGTAGAGGTCTTCCATGTTTTCCTTTTCCTTGGCAGATATCTTCGTGAAGTTGTACTGTGGGAACGCGTCCTTTATGCTCTCGGGTTCGGCATCGTCCAGATCCGTCTTATTTGCAACTAGAATTATAGGAATGTCCTTGGCCTCCAGGTTTCCAAGTATTGTAACGTTAACCTGTGTGTAAGGATCCTCGGTCGAATCGAAGACAACTAGAACGGCATCCACCTTGTCCAACCACTTTATCGCTTCCACCACACCCTTCGTGGCCTCCTTGCTTCTTACCTTTGCCTCATCTTCGTTGATCCCGTGCTCCACGAACTCCTTGTAGTCCACCTTCGTAGAAATACCGGGCATGTCAAGGAGGTTCATGGATATCTCCTTTCCGTTGCTCTGCAGACGTACCTTCTCCTTCTTCTGAACTACCCTGGTTTCGTGCGGTACCTCAGAAGCAGTCCCCATCTCCTCTCCTGTAAACTCTTCAGAAATTCTGTTTGCAAGAGTGGTTTTACCAGTATTTGGAGGTCCGTATATACCGAGCTTTATTTCATCTTTCTTTCCAAAAAGGTTCGCAAACAATCGCTTCAACTTCTTAAACATCTCTACCAGAATAAAGTTCTCAGTGAAAATATAAAAGTGTTCTTATCGGCCGGGGAAATTAGCCCTCCGAGGTGAGTATCTCACAGCTCTTCAACTCCGTGCCCTCGACAACTGCAACCATACAGCTTTTCTTTTCCGAATCAACTCCCGTGGCACTGCCTGGATTCAGAAGAACTGTTCCTCCCTTATCTGTTCTGAAGGGCTTGTGGGTATGGCCTGTAACCAGGATGTCCGCCTTCAATAGATCTGCGAACTCCATTAGCTTTTCCGGATGGCCCCTGTCATCCACATCCTCCTCTACATCAGCCTGGTTTCCGCCGTCAATCATGTCTTCGATCTGGTGGCCATGGACAACGCCAAACTTCATCCCTTCTATGGTCACGAGATCCTGCTCGGGGAGATCAACGTAGTCATTTTCACCCTTAACCACGCGTACGTCTGCTCTCTCCAGAAGATCGTCCAGGACCGCATCCCCCTCGAGATCTCCTGTACATATTATCATATCACAGTTCTCTGCCTCTTCCAGAAACTCCTCTGGAATCTCATCTGCGTCTTCCGGTATATGCATATCGCCTATCAGTAGTACCCGCATAGATTACTCCTTGAACACTCAAACCTTTTAAATCATGGATGTACTATAGTTTTAGGTAGCATGAACTGGCCAGTGGAATGGGCAAAGCAGGCGAAGGACATAACACTGAGTCCGGTTGATTTCTACAGAAACCTCGACGAAAGAGGGGACTATAAATATCCCGTAAAGTTCGCAGTTACATCTGCAATGATCTCAGCCTTTTTGGTCTTTATAGCCCAGGAGGCACAGATAAGAATCCTGCCTGACCCTACAATCCCAGCCGAGCTCACGGGTATAACAGGACTTGCCCTTCTTCTGATCTCAGGAATCATCGGCGGTACCATCGGCCTCCTGATAAATTCGGGCTTTATACACATCTTCGTAAGCCTTTTTGGATTCAAGGATTACCAGAAAACTACGGAAGCCGTCTCCTATCCAACCGGGATAAGTGCACTGCTGAGCTGGATACCTGTAGTGAACATAGTCGCGTTTTTCTACATGATATATGCAGAGATCAGAGGCGTGGAAAGCATACATGAAATGAGTACGGGAAAGGCTGCGGCCTCGGTAATACTTGGGACCGTTCTCCTCGGAGTAATTATATTTTCTATTTTCATAGGACTGGCATTCTTTGCCTATAGCTTCACCGAACCAGTAGGCGGGGAGGTTTTCGAAACAACGCTGCAAACAGTTTTATAGAAGAATAGAAAGCTCAAAGCCCGCCGAACTGCTTCATCATCTTCTGAAGGCTGCCTTTCATTCCACCACGCCCGCCCTTGAACATCTCCATAGCCTTTTTCGACTGACGGAAGAGCTTTATCAGTTCGGAAACATCCTCGACCTTAGCACCGGATCCATTGGCAATCCTTCTTTTCCTCGAGGAGTTTATGACCTTGGGATCCTGTTTTTCGTCGGGGGTCATCGAATCAATTATATAGTTGTACTTTTCCATCTTCTCCTCCTGCATATCTATGAGTCCGTCGGGTAACTTTGATTTGCTGAATCCAGGTATCTTACCCATGACTTCCTCCAGAGAACCCATGGACTGTACCTGGCTCATCTGATCCTGGAAGTCCTCGAGTGTAAAATCACCCTCCATAATCTTCTTTGCCTGCTCGGCGGCCTCTTCCTCGTCCACCCTCTCCAAAAGACCTTCAAGATCGCCGTAGCCTATAAGCTGTGACACAAACCTCTCTGGATCGTACCTTTCCAGGTCGTCCATGCCCTCGCCGGTACCTATAAACTTCACACTGGCACCCGTGGCAGCACAGGCAGACAGTGCTCCACCACCTTTGGCGGTGCTGTCCATCTTCGTGACAACTACACCCGTCACATCCAGCTCCTCCTGGAATCTCCTGGCCTGCCTCCCTGCCTGCTGTCCCATATCGGCAGGCACAACCAGAAAACGTTCGTCCGGCTCCAGTATCTCGTCAAGCGTTGTTATCTCCTCCACCATCTCGTCGTTCAGGGCGTCCCTTCCTGAGGAGTCAACGATAACAACCTCCTCGTCCACCTCCTCGAGTGCATCCTTAAGTACCGCAGAGGAATCCGCCTCGTCCGGATCTCCGTAAACAGGGACATCAATCTCTTCACCTATCTGCTTTAGCTGATCGTAGGCCGCAGTCCTGTACGTATCGCAGGCAACAAGAGCGGGTTTCAGACCCCTGTTTTTGTAGAACCTGGCGATCTTTCCAACGCTGGTAGTTTTTCCGGCTCCGAACGTTCCCATCAAGAGTATCCTGCTCTCGCGCAGAGGGACCTCCGCCTCGTCCTTCCCTAGGAACTTGACCAGTTCTTCGTAGACTATGTTGACAACGTGCTCCTTCTGTGTGAGTCCCTTGGGTGGCTCTTCGTCCATGGCACGCTTCTTTATTGATTCTGTAAGGTCGAAGACCAGCTCCACATCTGCATCAGACTGAAGCAGGGCTCTCTGTATATCCCTGCAGGCCTCCTCTATAACCTCTTCGTCAACGAGACTCCTGCCGCTGATCTTGTCCACTGCCTTCTGAATTCCCGACGAAAGACTTCCCAGTACCATACCCTAACCTTTGAACCCCTCAAACTTAAAAATATCGACCGCGAACCAGTTCTGTTTAAATTTTAAATAAAAACACAACAAACCCTAAACATGCTGACGGAGTTAACAGAGGTACTCTACCTGGAGATGACCACCTATCAGATATACGCACTTTTCTTCCTCCTGGGTTCTTTAGCAGTCTCATCGATAAGCGACATAAAGATGACGGCTGCACAGAAGGAGTTCTTCCAGTTCTGGGTACTCTTTACCGGAATCATGTTTGTCGTCGATCTCTACCCGAGGATAACCGCAGGCGAAGAACTTATGATGTTCTCCGCAAAGTGGGTCCTTATAGCTGTTTTCTGTGTGCTCTCCTCCCGCAAGGTAAAGGTAGTCTTCGGCCTGGCAAAGATGGATGTTGCTGCAGTCGCTGCTGTTTCCTCGCTTTTTGGATTCTACACACTCATAGTATTCTACATCCTCTTGAAGATCGTTTCTGTTGTGGAAAGGCCGCTACTGAGCCGCAAGGACAGATACCCTTTTCTACCTGTTGTTCTTACTTCTGCAACACTGATCCTACTCGCAAACCTATACTTTATTTAGTTCGAGGGACAAAAACTACGCATGAAGGTCGTGGGGCTGGATCTGGCAGGTAAACAGGAAAACGATACAGGTTTCTGCCTCATCCAGGGGTCGAATGTGAGAACGGAGACCGTCAAAAGCGACATAGAGATACTGGAACTTATCAAAGGTATAGATCCTGACCTCGTGGCCATCGATGCACCGCTGAGCTTCCCTGAAGAGGGCATGTACAGAGACTGTGACGAGGAACTGAAGGACAGGGGATACGATGTACTTTCACCAAACTTTCCTGGGATGCGAGTACTCGTTAACAGAGCACGTTCACTTGTGAAGAAGCTCGAGGAAATGGACGGTCTCGGGATAATAGAGGTGTTTCCGCGGGCCACCGAGAAAATACTTCCGGTAAAGAAAACAGGAAACATGACGGAGGACGAGTTTGACGGCTTCCTGTGCGCCCTAACAGGCAAAAAATACTTACGGGACGAGCACGAAGACTTGGATGGAATAATAATACCAGAGGGAGAAAAAGATGGATGATTTTTTCGAGGACACCATACTTCTGCTATTTGTAGTCGGAACCCTGGCTCTCGCCTTGATAATAATGTTCCCGTCGGACGGTGAAATACCGGAGATTCCTGTAGAAGATGAAGGATACGTTGAAACAACCGTGTTCCTGCAAGACCAGAACCTCCAACTGAGACACAACTGCGAAGCTCTCGGTATGTTCGTAGGCACGGATCAGGCCAGGTCGATACAGTATGGAATCCAGGGCGAGTTGTGGGAGAGACCTGGTAGCCACGACCTGATGATAGACGCCTTCCACGGTTACGATATAAAGGTCGTGATGGCAAGGGTACATGGTATGCGCGGTGGCGCTTTCCTGGCGGACCTGTATCTCAAGAAGGAGGATACTATATTCAGACTGGACTCGAGACCCAGTGACGCTGTGGCCATAGCACTCCGGGCCGATGCACCAATAGAGGTCAGCGAAGACCTTCTCCAGGAGCACGGAAGGAATGTGTGCTAACCAACCCTAAAGCTCCACATCATCTAAATCAGAATAGTTTTGTATACTGACACCGTGATCTTTTAAAAATTTCTCGAAATTCTGAAAAAGCTCGTTGAAAGCCTTAGTTATTTCTTCAGGGTCCTTTGAACTATAACATCTCCCCACGAGTTTTTCGTAGTCCTCCGGCGTCTCTTCAAACCCAAAACTCTCTTTGAAACGGTAGAAATCGTTCCTTATAAAGTACTTTCGGTTTAAGAGCGCAACAGAACCAAGTAAACCGTTGAGACAGTCCCATACAGCAAACAACAGGTTGTTGAATTCGCCTTTTCTGTGATACTTCTGAATCTTGTAGTAGTATTCGTAAATGTTAGTTAGGTGATCCCTTACTGCCTTCCTGAATTTTTCCATAGGAATTTCTTCTATTTCCTCAGAAAGGCCTTCCGGAAAAGAGCTATCACCTATCACTACATCAAAATTAACCAAAGAATTGACTTTCCACGGCCATCCAAAGTCGGGGTTTCTCACCGTTTGTTTCGCCTCTTCAACCTCCATGGACCAATAGGAGACAGGAATGTCCTTGTAGAGAAAGCCGTTTTCTATATTCCCGGCATCGTTTTCGGTTATCAGAATAAGGTCAATGTCTGACATCTCGGTGTCCTCGTTGCGGGCGACGGAGCCGTATATCCCACCTGCGACTATCTTACTGCCGTACTTCTTTTTGATTCGACCGAGTATTTTCTTGGCAATTTCTACTCTCTCCGTGTGTTCCATGGTAATAAAATGGAGATTCACAGTTAAAACCTTAGGAGAGGGTAATCAGTGGCGGGCCTGTCGGGATTTGAACCCGAGATCTGTTGGTCCGCAACCAACTGTCCTGTCCAGACTAGACCACAGGCCCTCTTTCTATGTTATAATAAGAAAGAGTAATAAATCCTCCGTAAAATACAACTATTTCACTAGGGCTCATCGGATTAAAGATCTTCTGTTTCCTCTCCTTCCAGAACGTAGTTCTGCGGCAGTATCATGGTTCCCCATTTATCGGAGCTGAATGTACGCCTTTTCAACTCATAGAAAACCAGGACAGGATCGTCGGTCAAGGATTTCTTACCTATCACCGCCTCTCCAAGAGAATCTTTTGAATCTATATCATCGTAGACTGCACTGGGACCCTTTGTTACCTCGTATTCGCAAAGCGACCTACAAACAGCTTCGAGAAACCTCGAGTCTATGTAGGTATCTTCCTTTCCCTGCTCATCCCTGGATCTCGACATAGTTACTTTACTGTTATACGGAAAAGCTTAAATGATTTCGGTCTCCTGTGTGCACCTATTTTTTGAAGAAAAGCCAGTTGTCCGGCTCTTCTTCGGGCTTGAACCGCACCAGAACGTACTCACCCCTTAGTTTTTTACCGTCTATGTCGACAACGATCTTGTTCTCCTTCCAGCTCACGACCTCGTAGCTTCCGCGGTCCCATAGCTCAACGGTACCAGCTCCGTACCTGTCCTCCTTTATCTCCCCCTCGAAAAAGGCGTAGTCCAGGTCGTGGTCCTCCACCTGTATGGCCAGCCTCTTCTTTTGTGGTTCCGTCGGCGGCTCCTTCGGAACAGCCCAGCTCTTCAGGACGCCGTCCTTCTCCAGCCGAAGGTCGTAGTGGAGCTGCGAAGCGTCGTGTTTCTGTATGGAGTATATCCTATCTTCTTCGCTCATCCAAGTTCTACCTCTTCGGAGCGCCACGTTCCGTGCATGTTGCACCGTTCAAATGCTACAAACGGGTGCTTGTGGTCAAGTTTTACCTCAAAGGTGGCCACAGGGTCCGATCTGGCCGATGCGAAGGTCGCCCTTCCAAGGAAAGTCCGGCCGGAGTAGAGCTCTATCGACTCTATGAAATGGTTGTGCTCGTTCGGATGTTCCTTGTACTCACCAACCTTCACAGTAACCTGGTATCTATCTTCGCCCAGGCTTTCGACGTCAATAACGGGCGTGTGTTTTTTCTCAAGTACGTCCATCTCATCCGGATCCTTGTCGGCGTAGTTCAGACCACAAAATAGATCTTCCTCACAGTCCATATATTACACCTCCTTTCGGAATTGTTTTTCAGTTTTTAAACTACTCGACTTCTTCGAAAAGATCTTTGGGGCCGCCACATACCGGACAGACCTCGGGAGCCTCGCCGATGACCGTGTAACCACATCCACTGCAAACAAAAACTTTCTTCTTCTTCATGTCCTTGCCATCGTCTGCCTTATCCTTCGCCTTTCTGTAAAGCTCTTCGTGTCCTTCCTCGACCTCCTTGGCCCACCGGAAAGACTTAACAGCTTCCCTTTCGCCCTCGTCCATAGCCTTTTTCAGGAACTCAGGGTACATCTCACTGTGCTCGTAGACCTCGCCCTCTATTGCATCTTTGAGGTTTTCCACAGTATCTCCCACCTTGTCCATGGCCTCGGCATGGTTACCGATATGGATACTCTCGGCCTTCGCTATAGCCCTGAAGAGCCTGGCTATCTGCTCCATTCCCTCCTCGTCGGCCTTCTCTGCGTAAAGCAGATACTTGCTCCTGGCCCGTGACTCGCCGCCAAATGCCTTTTCAAGATTCTCATCTGTCTTCGAAATATTTCTCACCCCATGTCTTTTTGTCGAAACTCGTATAAAAGATTCACGAATTTTATAAATAAGTCCGGTATTATTATAGGGGATCATGAGCTGGCTGCATATAATAATCCAAGGACTGTGGGTAATACTACCGGCATACGTTGCAAACGGTTCAGCCCCGGTCTTCGGTGGAAGCAGGAGAATGGACTTCGGAAAGACCTTCCGAGGTAACGATCTACTGGGAGCCGGAAAGACGTGGGAAGGTTTTCTGTTTGCCGTGGCTTCAGGAACACTGATAGGGTTCATACAGACTCTGATATGGCCGAGCCTCAATGAAATAGCCGCGCCCGCAGGTTACGCCCTTCCGTACATGACGGTTACCACGGCATTTCTCCTGGCGGCGGGTGCGATGCTGGGCGATGTGATAGCCTCCTTCTTCAAGAGGAGGACAGGGATGGAAAGAGGCGAAAGCGCTCCGATTGTAGACCAGCTGGACTTCCTGATACTGTCCATACCGATCGCCCTGGCCCTTTCCGAGATAAACTACCTAACCGCGGCTCTGGTGATATTAATAACTCCGCCTATACATTACCTGTTCAACCTACTGGCCTACTGTACAGGCATAAAGGAGGTGCCTTGGTAGTATGCTGGGTGAGATACACGGTACATACTTTGCACAGCCCGGTTACACAACTGTCCAGACCGTGGTCTACGCACTCCTTCTGGTACTGGCGATATACCTCATATACAGGTTCTTCCTCAAGAAGATCGGGACTAAAATAGACGAGAGGTTCATCCTTGCCATGGTGCCCTTCGTACTGCTTGGAGGTGTCCTTAGATCACTGGGACACGGGGATGCTGAGATCTTCACGGGTTTCTGGTTCAACACTCCGGGAATACATATCCTAATAGCCGCCTACACTATACCGGCGATACTCATCTCCGAGTACCTGCAGAAAAAATACGACATATCCTACGCCAAGTGGATGTGGATCTTCGGCTCCTTACCTGTTGTTATCTGCCTCTATCTGACGACGACCGTTGGTTTTACCAACCCTGAGGTATTTGTCTATGTTTTAGGCACTACAGCCGCCGTAGCAGCACCGCTTTACCTCTTTGTACACTTTCTACCGGGATACCTGAGCCGCATAAACTACGCCATACTGTCCGGACACATACTCGACGGCTCGTCTACCTTCATCGCGGTGTCCATGTTCGGATACGTAGAAAAACATGTCCTACCCGGATTCCTTATAGATGCCACGGGACCCTGGGCCATGGTACCTCTGAAGATAGCAGTCATCTGGCCGGTTCTTTACCTTCTGGACGACACAGTGGAGGACATTGAACTCAGAAACTGGCTGAAGGTTGTGGTCCTTGCCCTCGGTCTGGCCCTGGGTGTAAGAAATATGTTCACCGCAGCCATGGGAGTCTGAACAGCTACCTTATGTTCCTGGCCGAGGTCCAGAATCGCTGCAGAAAAGTAAATGCAGAGAGGAACAGTATAAGATAAACACCGTAAAGCAGTGCGTCTGCAAAGAAGTAAGATGCTACTGCAAAGACAAAAAGAGCTGCGAGTCTGTCACTTCTTCCGAAGATCCCACTGTACAACCTCTCGTGTTTTATGGCCTGATACTGTGTCCCCATGTAGGAGACGAGCAGGATAAATATTATGGTAAGTCCGCCCAGCAAGAGGGGAACAACGGGTCCCAGGGCTATCCCCAGAAATATAACCACGTCGGCTACCCTGTCGAAGGTGTGGTCTACGAAGTCTCCGAACTTGGAAGATCTTCCGAAGTTCTTTGCTATCGCCCCGTCCAGCATGTCGAGGTAACCGTTTGCCAGGACAAAAACACCTCCCAGGACTATCAGACCTTCGTAGAAGAGGTATCCTGCCACGAAGGCGAATACAAGTGCAAGCGCAGAGAGATAGTTCGGGTTTGTATCGATCAGCAGAGGCTCCGTGAACTTCTTCCTTATCTGATACTTTTCCTCGATCTCGTGAAGCATCTATCTCCCCACACAACAATATAAGTCCGTTTCTTTTTAATGTTTGTTATGAAGCAGATTATCGCCGTCCGGAAGGACATCGGACTCAGTAAAGGAAAAACAGCGGCACAGGTAGCACATGCGTCCCTGGGAGCCTTCAAGAAGGCCGGATCCGAAGTGAGGAACAGGTGGGAAAGTGAAGGTGAAAAGAAGGTCGTCGCCGGGGTCGAGGACGAGGATGAACTTTTTGAACTCAAAACAAACGCCGAAAACCTGGGTCTTCCCGCCTACCTTGTAAAGGACGCCGGGCGCACGGAGATACCAAGGGGAACCACAACCGCTCTGGCGATAGGGCCCGGTCCCGATGAAGAAATCGACAAGATAACCGGACATCTGTCCCTAGTAAAGTAGTGCAAAAACGGTTATAGATTTCTCTTACTTTATTTCAATCCTGAAACTATTTCCTTCCTTACTTCGTCGAAGTTTGTCCTTTCAAGGATTTTCTTGCATTTCAATCTGAAATCCTTGACCTTATCTTTATCCACAAGTCTGACTTCCTTCGTAACATAATACTGTGCGTCTATTCTTTTTTCTTTCAGGTCCCTGAGAAAATTTATATCTTCCTCATCGAAGTCAAAGAACTGCATAAGCTCTATTGTACAGTCGTGAATCTCTGAGCTAATACCTGCTCTTTGTAGGAGGGCATACAAAGCCTGGTAGCATGTATAGTAAGCAGTGTTCACTTTCCAGTCTTCCGCGGGGGTGCTGTTCATTGTTTTCAGGGAATTTTCACTTTTTCGCATATAGCTTTTTGCAAGATTTTTACTAGGTTCTGTTATTTCTATCCCGTTCTTTTTGTTTTTGCACCACTTCAGTTTATCCATATTCAAACCTCCAGGAAGTTATATTTTCAAACCCCCTACATATCACGTGATTTTTCAAGACTTCATTGACGTAAGATTCATTTCTCTCTATGCCTTCTTTGAATTCCTTCTTGGAGATGAACATAAAATGTATATCTCTTGAATACTTTTCGTTTATTTCTCCAATCCCATTCACGTTTTTGCCTATGATCAGTATATCCAGATCACTCGTTTCATCGTAATTGCCCTTAGCAAAGGATCCGTAGACAAGGAAGGATGAACTTGTTTTGTTTAGAACTTCGCCAACTATCTCTTTGACCTCGAAGCTTGAAGACATAAGGTTATAGAACTTTACAAGCTCTGCCATTATTATTGCTTTTTGGGTTAAGATGTTTTCTTGGTTGAGACTAAACTGTTTGGTCCTGCCAGAGGTTTCACTTTCGAGTATACCTTCCTGCTCGAGTCCGTTTAGCTTCTTCTGGATAGATTTCTGCGACAGATCCAGTCCATCTTCGAGTCCTCTGCCATGAACTCTTCTGTTGATATCTTCTGTGAAAGGAACCATGATTTCCAGATGTTTGAGTATATTTATACTCATATGAGTACATTAATACTCATAGTATTTAAAGCTTGTTTGTCAGCGTGGTGTTTGATCACATGGAGTACACAAGAAGTGCGGTCGCCGATTATGGCAGGCAAAATCTATTAAGGAGGAGATACAGATGTTTTCTATGGCCAAGGACTTTGACCCAGAAAGTCTTTGTGGACTGGAGGAGTACGGAACCTCTTCTCCAGGTATAGGCGGTGTAATAAAGAAGGAACCCGAGGACTTTCGCGTCGAAGAGAAACCAGTGGACCTCCCGGAAGGAGGAGACTTTCTGTTCTGTAGACTTGAAAAGGTAAATCTGACCACGTACGAAGCTGTGAACAGGATCGCTTCAAACCTGGGCATCTCAACGAGCAGGATAAATTACGCAGGATTAAAGGATAAGAGAGCTTCTACTGTGCAGTTCGTGACCTTAGAAGGTTTGGAACCCGGAAGGGCAGAGTTCGGCGACGGAAGAGTACAGGTCCAGCCCTTGAAGAAGGTCTCCCGTCCTCTGAAGCCAGGAGACCTCAAGGGAAACAGGTTCAGAATAACTATAAGGGATATAGAGCTGGACAGAGAAGAGTGCCTGGAAAGGCTGGGGGAACTGAAGGAGGAGATTGGTGGAGGGATACCGAACTACTACGGCCTCCAGAGGTTCGGAGGCGATAGATCGGTAACACATCTCGTGGGAAAGAGGCTTCTGCTCCGGGACTTCGAAGGTGCCGTAAATACATACCTGACAGAAACCTTCGACAGTGATGGTGCTGCCGAGGCGAGGAAGCGTCTCGACGAGGAAGGCGACTACTCTGCCGCCGCGGACTACTTCCCTGGCCCCCTCCGGTACGAACTGAAACTTCTGGAAAAAATAAAAGAGGTGGATCCATCCGACAGGGAGGAGTGGATCAGAGTCTTCAGAACATTTCCCAGGAACCTCCGCCGGCTATTCGTCCACGCCTACCAGTCCTACGTATTCAACCGTGCCCTCTCAAAGCTTGTCCGGCAGAAGGAGGAGATAAAAAACTTTCCCGGGAAGGTGCCTGGATACGAAACAAATCTCGGCCCCTCGGTGTTCGACAACTTTCTCAGGGAAACACTGGATGACGACGGCATAGAGCTAGAGGACTTCAGGTTCGATGAGCCAAAGGAAATATCGTCCAGGGGAACCATAAGACCAGTCCTCATCAGCCCGGAGATCGAGGCGGAGGAAATATCAGAAGATCCGAAAAATCAGGATCTCAACCAGACGGTATCGTTTTTCCTTAAGCCCGGAAGATATGCAACCGTTGTCCTGAGAGAAATTATGAAGAACGTTTAGCCCAGCCGCGTCACTATGTCCTGTCCATCGGGACCCTCGACTATTGATATATTCACATCATCATCGACGGCCTCGTGTCTACAAGTACAGAAACACTTCCCTGTAACTTCTCCTTCGATGCCTGTCCTGTTTCTTATGCCATCGGGAACAAAGTCCGTGGGATAACACCTACAGTCCATACCCGGATGGTCCTCGATCTCTTCCTCAAGCTCCATACACTCACCGCCTGTGGCCAGATCTGCACCTCTCCTCAGAAAGTCTGTGCAGCCGCTTACAAGGACGACTGAAAAAACAACCAGAACAAGTACCAAAAGTCCTCTTCTCTCCATAGTTCCATACTTCCCCTGAATTAATTTAAAGCTTTTTCTTTAGGGTATCGATGTTGAACTCCGTGTTGGCACACCCGTTTTTGAGCAACGGTATACCCTGATAGCCTATGCCTGCCTCCTCCAGTTTCTCTATACCCAGTTTTATCTCCTCGGAACACGCGACACCGACCACGCCGTCGTAGTTGCCCTTCCTCAGAACCTTGGGTATACAGGATCCTCCGGGAAAAATGAAGACATCGTATCCCCTCTCCTCGGCTATCTCCGTCGCCTTTCTGACGGTACAGCCCTCACTGCATCCCTCACACCTGTAGGACGAAAACTTGGGGTCGAAGCTCGCCTTGCAACTGCTGTCCATGTGCTTTCTCGAACAGTGCGGAAGGAACAGTGCCCTGTCCTCCGTTTCCTCGAAGTTCTCCTCCATGGACAGGTTCTTGGCATGTATATCTACCATGTCCTCCATGAGGGTTATAGCATCCGTCATGGGGATACCCGTCATCTCGTCGACCCTTAGTTTTTTAACGAGGGTCCTGGAGATGTTACCCGTCTTCCTGTGGAGTCCGCTCCTGTCCGTGAAGCTGGCGACCTCCCGGAAAAAGGAACGGGAAACCTTTGTCAGATCGAAGTCGAAGGAATAGGACATCTCATACGTCACCATCCGGTTCGAGCTTTATGTCCTCTCCCTTTAAAGCCGTGAGCCTGTTCTTTATCTCCAGCTCCTTCTGCTTGAGGTTCCGCAGCATCTGGTCCCTGGACTCCTTGTCCATCTCCCTCTTCATGAAGCCCTCTTCCACGTCCTTCCTCGCGTTCTTAACGGCATTGAGCCTCAGAACTAGGTTCTGTTGCCTGTTCTCCTTGTGGAAGGTACCGCGGTTTACTCCGTGCATGTAGACTATCAGACCGGCCTCAAATATGGCTATGGAAAACACGAACCCCAGAAGAGTATATATCGGGACCATGTGATCGAAGAAGTCCGGGTACGCAGAAACGAAAAACGCTACGGACAGAAGCACAACTACGACAAAGAGTCCTATAACAAGACCCCATGAAAAGTTCTCGAACTCGAAGAACTCTGTCATATAGTTAAAACCTCATTGTGCACAAATAAAAACCTTACGTCTTAGGTACAGGCACGACTGACCAGGTGAAATAATAAAGAAAGAGGGGTTTTGGCCGGCGTTAGCCAGCCTGTTTTGCGATCCTAGAAGAGGTACTCCATGTCAGCAGGGAACGGATCTTCCTTGAAAGTCTGCATCCTTGTGGTTGCAGCTCTCGTCTCTTCTCTCGTGGTTCCTGCTACGATAAGAGCACTCTGACCGTCGGCAAACGCGTCTTCAACGAGCTGAATCACAGACGTCCTTTCCCACTGTCCTGTGTCTGCGTCAAACCACTCGTCTTCCCATTCATCAAGAGTCCTGACATCTTCGTGTTCCTGTGCCAGTCTCTCGTGGAGCTCGTTTACTGCAGGTCCACCGATAAGGACCAAGTGATCCTCGGCGGCTTCGTCGACTACTTCAGTGTCGAGCTTTCCAACAGGATCGATAATCGGCACAATCCTGTCGTAGGTCGCTTCCTCGGCCACAGCTGCAGCGTCCAGACTTCCGTCCGGATCTGTCATGGCCATTCCCACTGTTGCCTCGAACTGTGGTAGGTTGATCTCCAACTCACCATCGTCGTCGGTGTCGAGCTCGAGGTAGGTACCGAAGAAGCTGTACGTAGCCTCTAGGTCATCGATCTCTTCGAAGCTTGCCCATTCGAATCCTGACTCCGTATCCATCCGGATGTCGTCTGCGTCGAAGTCTATCTCTTCTACTGTTGGATCTGGTGTGATGATCATCGCGTGCTCGTCGTCGTTGTTGTCCTCCGGCTGGATGACACCAAGACCGAAGTCACTTACTTCTGCCGGAGTTATTGTGAGTTCATCGCCTGTATCAGTCACGCTAATGTTGTACTCAATTCCTCCTACTTCTACACTATACTCAAGATCATCACTACTTACGTCTAATTCTTTCACTTGGTCACCGGAGCTCTTCGTGGATGGGAACCTGACATCTACTGTGTCATTTGAACTATTAACATCCTCGATTACTACATCCTCGAAGAACGCTACTGCTGCGTCTGTGTCGGTGTACAGTCCTGGGTAGACAACCAATTCGTCTCCCCATATGACGTTGAAAGTTGCTTTTTCTGGATCGTCGCTTTCTGTATCGAAGCTGAAATCGTAGCTGATCCTGTTGATTCTTTCCGTTTCGGTTGGCTCATCTTCGAACTCGATGAGTCTGACGTCTCCCGTGAAGACGTTCTCCAGCTCTATCTCTCCTTCGTCGTCTTCGTCGTCGTACCAGAGGTCAGAGACCTCGTACATAACTGCGTGCTCGTCTTCGTTGAGGATTATGTAATCCTCGAGACCCATCTCCTGACCTTCGTAGGTCATGATGTGTCCGCCGACGTCCTTCCAGTTGCCGAGTATGACTTCGCTGTCATCATCGCTCATGAAAGTGATGTCTGCTGTGTCGCCGCTGTCGTCTGTCATCGTGAGCTCGGCTATGTCGCCGTCCGCTTCCACGAAAAGGGTCTCTGCCGGGTCTTCAGCTGCGTTCGGACTCGCTCCACCGTAGTGGAACTCGATTCCGAAGACAGGGTCAACGTACTTGTCTCCTGCTTCGATGAACCTCTCGGTTCTGTCGAGATCGTGGAACTCGATAGAGATTACTTCAGTTGTTTCGAATTTTTGGACATCTGCGGAGTCTTCTACAACTACGTTCGTTCCATCTACGCTGTCTCCGTCTATCTCTACTTCGCTGCCGTGTGTGAGTTCCATCTCCTCGGATCCGATACCGAACTGTACTATACCGTCTTCGTCAGGCAGGTTAAAGATTTCCCTGATTCTGACGTCAACGCCGTGCACTCTGATCGTGTCACCTTCTTCTACGCTGCGAAGTGTTCCGGCGACTCTGAGAAGTGCTTCGTCATGATCTGGTACGTTGAGTACCTCGAATGTGGCTTCTTCGTCTCCTATCGTTCGGGTTACCGGGTCCTGGTACTCGACGTCGAACATCTCGGAGTCTCCGTAAAGGACAAGCGTCGTTTCGTCAGTGTCCTCGGAAACTTCCCAGATACGTCCGAACATCTCGACCTCTTCATTTTCGAGGTCTTCGTGAGTGAAGTTAACCTCGTTGTCGAAGTAGGCGTCGAAGGAGAAAAGCGTCTTTCCTCTTTGAAGATCGATGTAGAGATTGATCTCGTCCATTCCTGTCTTAGATCCGAATTCCTGACTCATCTCTTCGACTGCTATCTCGTGCTCTACTGTAATTTCATCTTCATCTCCGTCTTCGAAAACCTGTGTGTCGAGGATTCCAAGATCGCCTTCTACCAGACCATCTATACCTGCGTTTGTCTTGCTGTCCAGGTAAAGATGTCTGTTAGGCCTGTTGAGGGTTATTCCGTCTGTTGCGGACCATGTTGCTGCTGTGCCCTTAACCTCGATCATCTCTTCGATTGTTGGTTGACCTCCCATTGTCACTGCCATGTCGATTGCTCCCACAACGTCAGCCGTTGCGGCGTCCTCACCTACGATCATGGAGAATTCTGCCTCTCCATCTTCGATGAAAGGTGTAGGGAAGTCCTCTAGTGTTGCAGCTGCTGCCGGAAATGCTAGCGTGGCTCCAGCCATAAGGGAACCAAGGGCAGATGCTGCAAGTTTCTTAATTTGCATGTTACTATCACCTAATTGTTTGTTTGATTATCCGATCCCAAAGGATTTTGGCGGGACCGGATTCGGTCCATGATGGACCTATTTGTTGTTGTTCATCCCATAATAACCCTTAACCCTTATAAAAAGGTGTCCTGAAACCGTTTCACGGCACCGTTTCTTCCGAACTCGCGGCACTTGATACACTCTTTGAAGGGTTCAGAGGACACAGGACTGTTTCAGAAGCTCTATGAAACTTTTATATGGGTAAAAAAAGCCTAAGAAGGTTTTTTGGTTTTTTCACCTATCCAGTCCCCTATTTTCAGGAGCGGATCCTCGAGGCCGGATACCCTTTTCTCGAGGTCATCCCTGTACCTTGAGCTGTCGTCCAGTATATCCTCCATCCTCTCTCTTGCCCTCTCCGGTTCTGTCTCGTGGAACATCATCTCCCGTTCAAGGAGGAAGTGGTCGGGGCCCGGAAGCTCGTCCCTGCATATAGAGAGGGCAGGACAGCCCGATATACACGCCTCACGGTTCATCGTCGACCCTGCACTTACCACCAGGTTCGAGAACCCGTACAGGTCCAGGAGGTTCACGGGTTCATGGGGAACCGTGATGCCGAGACGGGAGGAGAAATAGTCCTCCTCCTTTCTGTTACGTGGTATCAGGACGACCTCGCTGCCTCTTTTCACAAGGGTCTTCAGCAGCTCAGGCAGCAGGGAACCAACCTCAGAGTGGCCGGAAAGGTGTGGCTCCGTCCTGGCAACCACTATTTCATCCTTTTCCTTTAACCCAAGCTCGTCAAGGACCCCGGGGTCGGGCTCGTGGTCCCGGCAGTAGGCGTACTCGTAGACCGACCTGAAGCCCCTGATCTCTCCCGGCAGAAACTTCCTCAGCCTCCTCCTGTCAACGCCGCCGGAGACCAGGACCTCCCTTGAAAAGGGAAGCATGAAGAGGTTCTGCGGGGCAGGTTCGTGGTCCATCATAAGAAGGAAGTCCACGCCCAGGAGGCGGCTTACTATGGGTCCCTCGGTCGAGTGCTTTCCGAGGCCCACGTCCGGCTTCCATCTGCTTATCGTCTTGATGAGTTCCTTTGTCCTGGTCAGGCCGCTGAAAAACTTGCCCGTCTTGCTGTCCGCGTGTTTACCGACGGACACGTAGTCCAGGCCTGAGCTTTCGAGCAGGGAGGTCAGGTCGTAGAAGTCACGTGTGGTTATCAAAACCTCGTTTCCTTCCCCGAACTCGTCTATTATCTTTTTGGTCAGGTGCACGTGGGGAGGAGAGGATACATCGAACCACATCCTCATAGGCTTACCACCACGAGAACTATGCCAAGAACTATCTCGACGGCCCAGAAGAAGTGGACGGCCTTCTTCTCGTCGGGTATCCTTTTCAGGACCTCGCCTATCAGGTGCCTGAAGTCCTTCCTCGGCTTGAGCTCATCGCCGTTGAGGTCGCCTGACTTCTTCACCTCGGGAGAGAAGTACCCCTTGGAGGAACCCTTCAGGATACAGTCGAGGATGTGTGGCAGGAGAAGGACGGTTGCCTGCAGGTACAGGTCGAACCTGACGGCGAAGGAAGCTATGAAGCCGCCAACAACAAGTGTTCCCACGTCTCCCGGGAAGACGTCGGCGGGATAGCTGTTGAAAATAAGGAAGGCGAAAAGTATGACGAAAAATCCCATGGATATGTAAAGGGGGGCTACGGCACCCAGGAAGACCAGGGAGTAGAGGGCGAGGAAAAAAACTGCTATGGTCGAGACGCCCATCTCCAGGCCGTTGAGACCTGCGAATATGTTCACTATGTTCCCTGCGGCCAGGGTGAAAAAGACTATCCAAACCACCTCCAGAAGGCCCGATCCGATGGTGAGGGCAGCGATAAGTCCGAAGAGGACCGACACGAGAAGCTTGTGGTGATGGTGCATCTCGCTTATGTCGTCCACGAGACCGTAGACGCCGAAGAGAGACGTGATCATGAGGATGAAACCCACCTCATGTACACCGAAAAAGTAGTAGAGAACAAGGCTGAAGAAAACGAAGCATGCAAAGACCACCACCCCACCCCACTCCGCGACCTCAGGTTTCTCGGACTTGTGGTGATCAACTCCGGTTATACCCCTCCCGGAAGCCCACCGTACGTACCTCTTGGTGAGATACACTGTGAGCACAAACATGACAATAAGTAGAGCTACAAAGGACCCGGACAACGAGGCGATCTCTCCAAGCATACAAACTGGTTCATAACCGCATTATGTAAATCTAACGGACGAAACGGTTATGAAAGCGTTCACAGGTTTTCAGAAGGACCCAGAACTACTTTACTATCTCCCTGTTGAGCTCCAGGACGTAGGTCTTCTTCTTATTTTCCTTGCGTAGTATATCTCGCTCCTCGAGGTCCTTGACCAGCCTTGAGACCTTGGGACGCGAAAATCCCGTGCTTTCCGGAAGTCCCTTCTGTTCCACCACGCCCTCTTCGAGGAGGATGTCGACTATCTCCCTCTCGTCATCTGTAAATACGTCGTAGGGAACCTTCTTCTGCCTGCGGTAGTAGTCGGCGAGAAGCATCGAGAGGGCGGCTACGAAGGCCACCAGACCGCCCAGAAGGTACAGTCCCTCCCATTCCTCTTCCTCCTCCCTTGTGAAGTCTATCTCCTCGACATCCATGTCGACGACTTCGACGTCCAGTTCCCAGACCCCAGACGACTCGCCGAAGAGGTAAACCCTCTGGACATCCGTCTTCTGTATGGCGGACCGCGTGCTCTCAGGAACCTCGTCGTTCTCCGTAAAAAGTATGGGTATCCCCAGATCCAGGCTGTACCTCATGGCCATGAGCAGGTTCTCGTGGTCCTTGCCGTCGGTGATCACAGCCTCCTCGCTGCTCCTCCAGAGATCCACTGCAACCCTGCCGGCCGTCCCGTACCGATCCCAGTCCCAGAACCTCTCCACACGGAAGCCCATGTCCTCCAGGTCGTCCTGAACCTCCGTTGAAACGGCGGTTTCACCACCGACTATGGCAAGGTCGGCGTAGTTGTTCTCCCTGTAGCTCCTTAGAACAAGCTCCGTGTCCTCCTCAAGACCGTTTGGTCCAACGAGAACTATGGGCACGCCCTTGGAGTTCGCGTAGGGAGAGACCACTGTGTAGTCTATAAGGTTGTCGCCTCTGACGACTACCAGATCGAAGGAAGATGCACTTACGACACCGGTAAATAGAGCAAAGCCTAGGATAAGGGATAAAAATAACAGCTTGAACTTCATGTGCCCCACACCTATTCAATTTCATCCGAAGGTTAAAAACTTTTCTTGTAGAATATTCATGAAAAACGGGAAACGTAGTGCCTAAAAACGAGGGCAGACTACCCGGATCCGGATGTCCGCCTGTTCTTCAACCAAACAGAAGAGTATCCCAGAAAGGTGAGTATCGCCATCTCGCCTGCAGCAAACCCTCTCTCTATCTCTCCGAGGAAGTAAGCAAAGAGAAGACAGTAAAGTGCATAGTCCTCCTTCCTGAGTCCCTTGAGGACGGCACCCAGAAAGAAAAGCGTCGCCGCAACACCCAGGAGTCCGAAGGAGTAAAGGGTCTTTCCGAAGGCCGTGGTGGTCAGCCTGGCATCGTAGCCCAGGACGTCCCTTGCCACCATCCTTCCGCAGTCGGATACGAAACAGGACGGATCGCTGCCCCAGGGGAAGGAGGTCTCAACTATGTCCCCCAGAACGCTGACGGTGTGGGCCGGTCTTCCGATTACACCTACAGCAGATCCTGTTCCGTATATATGAACACCTGCTACCAGGACTATACCCACCACAGGTAAAATGAAAAGAAGGGCCTTCCTGGTCCCCGTCCTTCTCATTGATACAAGTATCCACGCCAGGGAGGCAGTGACGAAGTAAAAGCGAAAGGTGATAACCACGGTGGACAAAAGAAGTATCGGGAAAAAGAGGTTTCTCCTTTCATCGGACTTAACCGCCGCGTAGGCCATCAGAAAGAAGGAAGGTATGTTCAATGCATATATACTGTAAAAAAGCTCGAAGCGTATACCGGGGTTCAGGAGAGGAACACCGTTCAGAACCACGTTCAGGAGGAAGGTGGATAAGCCCGCAAGGAAAAGAAAGAAGTAAGTTCTCTCGGCGTCCTCCTCGGGGATGTCTTTCAGTACCCACAAACATAACGCAGGAAAGGCCATGACCAGGGCCGCAACAAAAACACTCATCCCGATGGTATTCATGGCCAGAAGAACCCCGAGGACGTAGAATACGAGGATAGGGATAAAACTTAGATGTGTGATCTTTCTGTGGAACTTCACGCCCAGAAGATAGGAAACAACACCGACAAGCAAAACAGCTACGAACTCAAGGGTGAGGTTTGTCTCCGGGAACCCGGGAACAAGTCCCATAAGGAGACCTGACAAAACAAAGAGAAGTGCGAGAACTATCCAGATCTCAGGCCCTCTTAAGATCCCCATAAAGCTCTTCAAGCTTTTTCACCTTCCTGTCCATACCATATTTTTTAGACCTTTCCTGGTTCTTTTCTACCATGTTCTCCCTGAAGCCGTCGTCCTCCAGCCTGCGAAGTGCTTCCACAAAGTCGTCCTGAACGGACTCCTCGCAGACTATCTCGTTAACTGCCGGTACGTCGTGTACCAACACAGGCGTATTCAGGGCCATGGCCTCGAGTGCCACCATACCGAAGCCCTCACGCTCCGACGGCATCAGAACACAGTCGGAGGACTTTATCCAGGAGAGCGCCTCGTCCCTCGGAAGCTCGCCGAGCAGCTCCACGTTTTCCATGTCCTCGTCCACGATCCTTTCTCCAAGACGCTCTTTTAGAGAACCGTCGCCCACTAGCTTGAAATCGTACTCCGGAAGTTCAGAGGCCACATCCAGGACCTCCCAGGGACCTTTGTGCTCCTCCAGAGAACCCACGAAAAGCACGGTTTCATCCGCGTCGATCTCCTCCACCTTCTTCATTTCCTCCAAGACCACGCCGTTCGGAACTACGTGGATCTCACTCTCTATACCTATCTCCCGCGCCCTGTCCTCCAGAAAGCTGCTGACACAGACCAGACCGTCCAGTCCATTACCGACGGAGGAAAAGAACGTGGTCGGGAACTTTCTGGAGAACCGCATCAGGTCGGATCCATGCGCCGTAGCTAAAACAGGGGTGTCGTGGAACTTCCGTGACAGAACAGCGGCTGTTCCCGATGGATGCAGAGGATGTGCATGTATGATGTCCATATCAGAGCCTATCTCCTTGAGATGCTTTACGGCACCCCAGGTGAACTCGGCCCCTCTCAAAAGAAAGGTGTCGTTGACATCGACCTCGTAAAACTCGACTCCATCCTCCTCCCTGCCACGATCACCGTAGGTTACGACATGTATTTCGTGCTCATCCTTTAGAGCAGAGACGAGAGACTCTACCTGGGCCTCTATACCGCCCCTCTGGGGTGGATAGGGAGACACGTAACAGATGTTCAACCTTTCACCTTCCAAAGACAGTAAAAACCTATTATAAAGAAGAGGTAAAAGAGATAGTACTGGACTATTCCTGTCTGAACCCAGACAAGCATGATTGAAACCTGCACCGCGTAGAGTGCCAGGAAGAAGTCCGACGACGCAAGTTTGTAAAGTCTTTTTGGGAGCTCGGCCAGGAAACCTACGAGAACCATGAAAAAGAGTACACCGGGGATACCCATGTCGAGATATGTGGGTCCCACAAGGCTTGACTCGAACCTTCGGGTCATGTTTATCACGAGGTCGGCACCCACTGCACCGAAGTCCCAGGAAGGAATACGGACGATCTGGAAGAAAAACTTGCCGGCGGATATCATACCCTCCCCGACGCCCCATAATCCTCCTTCCATTATAAATATAGACAGTGCGTGAAAGTTGAGTCCTATCTTGCCGAGAAATATATCGCTTGTGAGTATATGTTGCAGCGACGGCTGCATCGAGGAAAAGGTAAGCAGAGTATACCTTATGGCCACAACGAAGAACAGGAAGAAGGCCGCTAAGTAGAAGACCCTGGACTTACTGAAGTCGTCTTTGAGGTATCTGTACACAACGAGCGGTCCGAGGAGTATCAGAAAGTCTGTCCGGAATCCCGAAAAAAGAGCTATCAGAAAGCTCAGGACAAAGAGAAGGTTGAAAGTTGTCCCATCGCGGTTTTTGACGTATACGCCCATCATACCAAGCATGTAAAAAATGATAGACATCGACCACAGCCTGTTATGGTACGAATACCTGAGGGCTGAATCGAAAAGTGGAATTCCCACACTTACGAAGTTCACGATAAGACCGAAAAGACCTATAACAAAAAAACCGCCGAGCAATTCATACGGGGCCTCATACCCTTCAAGACCATTCTCTATCTTCCTGGTCAACCTTCCGCCCACGCCAACAAGTAGAACTCCGAAGATGAAAAGTGCCACGGCAAGTGCATAGTAGCTGGGATACAGGATGGGTATGAAAGACACAGGAGCACCCAAAATAAACAGAACTGCCATAATAACATAGAGGCGGAAAACGCTGAAGTTCTCAGGAGAAACGAAGTCGAAGACCTTGCCGAATATATTGGAGCGCGGCGCTCTGTCAGGCAGGGGAGGTTCTTTGTCCTTCAACTTTTCGAACAGTTCGCTGTTCGAGTCCTTGAAGCTCTCGAGTTTGTCCTGGAAGACGATCCCGATCATCTCTACGTACCTTGACACCCTCCTAAAGAACTTCTCTATCAAACTACCCCTCCACATAGGTTCTGCAGTCCTTTCTGACGGTTTCCATACTACTTACCGAATTGTGGAGATTCTCCATGATTCCGTCTATATCTCCATCGAACCTCGTCCACTCGCTGGTTAACATCAACTCGTGTCCTGAGTGCATGCACTCCACGTTCCCTCCGTATTTGCTGAGTATCCTGGATTTGAGGAAGTCGCAGGTCACAGGACCAACAGGGCTTTCCATAGTGTAGTAGAACTTACCTGATACATAGCTTTCGTCGGTACACTCCTCCGTGACATTGAACTCCTTGGTAGGCTCGAGATTTAATGAACTTACGGCCAGTAACCTGTATCCAGCGTCTCTGTAGTCATCCACGATATCGTCATCGTCTTCGTGGTCCAGTAGAATCCACGACTCGCCGCCCGATACAAAGTATATTTTTTCGGGCTCCGTATCCACTATGAAGCCATTTTTTTCTCTGAAGCTGGAGGTATGTATGTCTATACCTTTCACGGTCACGTTGCTCTGCCATCCCCTCTCCACAAGGGTCCTGTGAGTCATGACCGCCCCGAAGATATTATCGCCTCTGACGCGGAAGAACCGCTCCTGATTCAGGGCCACTACCGCGGCCAGGATAACGAGTATTATGACTACAACATCAAGCTTAGTCAACCCCATGATAAATCACTTACCTTTTTTTCCATTTATTGTTTACCCTTTAAATAACCTAACAGCTTTTCAATCTTTCCGTAAAGATTTTTATCTTTCCTTTCTACAGTATAGTTTATGTCGCCGGGGAGCTTTCTCTGGAGGACCTACGGATTCCTCAGAGCCCTGGGGACCGGTACCTTCATATTTGGATCCGGTCGTAAGTGCCCCCTCTGCGGAGGCGAGTTCCGCCGCTTCCTGCCCTTTGGTTCGCCCTCGCGGCCCGAGTCCCAGTGTCCTGGCTGTGGCTCCAGGGAGCGCCAGAGACTCCTTTGGCTTTACATTGAAGAGGAGGGGCTCCTCGAGAGTTCTGAGAATGTGTTACATTTCTCTCCCGATAGAGCTCTTGAAGCGAAGCTACATGAGTATGCAAAAGAGGATGGCCTCGACTACTGCACTACTGATCTCAGTGACGATGGAACGGACGTGGTCGCAGATATAAGGGAGATGCCCTTCGAAGAATCTTCCTTCTCGCTGGTAATATGTTCTCATGTCCTGGAGCACGTTCCCGACGACGTGGAGGCAATGGAAGAGGTCTACAGGATATTGGAACCGGGAGGAGAGGCGGTCTTCATGGTCCCGATACACGGCCAGGAGACTTTCGAGGACATCGGCGTGGAGGATCGGAACGAAAGGAAGAAAATTTTCGGACACCCTGAACATGTCAGAATATGTGGTGAGGACTATTTCGAAAGGTTCAAGGAAGCTGGATTCTCTGTGGATGTTTTCCAGTACGCCAAGGAGTTCTCAGAGGAAGAGATCGAAAGGTTCGGTCTCAGGGTCCACGGGAAGGATCCGGAGTTCGAGTACATCATAAGCTGTTCAAAGGAGTGATTAAAGCTTCCCGTTCTTTTCCTCTCGTAGAGAGATCCAAACAGGGTATACCATGGTCACGAGAGCTGCTACAGCCGCGCCGCCTATGGCGTACACTGCTCCCGTGTACTTGAAGACAGGCACAAGGAGGTAGTTAAGTGCCGCGGCAACAACGACAAAGGCAATAGATCCATAGGCCGCGTACTTCTGCATACCTATGCCACTGAGGAAAAATATGAGGAGTGTGAACAGGCCCACAAGCGAGTAGGCGAACATAAGGGGACCTATAAACTCAAAGACACCGAGATATTCTGGATTTATGAAATTTACAAGAGGTTCACCGAATAAAAACAGGAAAGCAGAGTAGACCACGTACAGAAGAAGAACGTAGGAGACGGCCTTTCCAAGCCCTCTCCTGAGCACCTTGGTATCTCCCTCCTTCTCCGAAGCCGACGGAAGCAGTGCGTTTCCGAAGGACGTCGCTATAACTATATACCCCATACACAGAGAGATGCCTACGTCGAATATTCCACTGGCCGCGGTGTCGAAAACCCTGGCAAGGAATATCCTGTCGAGGCCGAGACCGAAGAATCGGAGGGACTCGGCTATGAATATGGGGAAGGAGTAAAAAAGTATCTTCCTNAAATACTCGTAAAACTCTGTNCTGCTTATATCTATCCCGAACTTCCCCTGTAAAAGAAGGTAGCTGTCAACTATGAGGTATCCTAGAAGGAACGACAGGTATGGCGCCAGGTTGAATCCATAGTGGAAGAGTAGGACGAGGAAAAATATCTTGAAAAGGACGAAGGACGTGTCCATGTACACGGATTTCCTCATCACCTGCTTTCCGCGGTAGTGGTACATTTTCATGTGGAAGAAAACCGCCAGAGGCATTATAAGACCCAGGATAACAACCACGAGCGGCTCGGTGATCCCAAGGAAGCCGGATATAAGAGGGGACAGTAGAACGGCCATGCCGCCGACCAGGAGGGACAGCAAACCGCAACCGATCAGAGAAGCATCGTAGTACTTGCCCCTATCTCCCTTCTCCGATATCTTCTTCGAGAGCCCCAGGGTTACATTGAAGGTGGAAAGGAGCAAGAGCCAGTTGAAGAGAACAAGGAAAAGGGCCACCTCCCCGTAGAGATCAGGCGGCAGTTGGCTCATGGATACAAACCGAAAGACTATGCCTCCAAGCTTGGTAGCAATTGCACCTGCAAAAAGTATCATCCCACCGCGCTTAATACTGTTCATATTCAACCCCCTGAGATTATTTTTGATGGGTATCTTAAAAAGATGTGTAGAAGAAATTGTCCGTTCGCGATTGGGCATCGGGCGTCTAATCCCTTTCCTTGAGCCTTACCCTGTTTGTTCTCCCCACCTTCTTCGTTTCCAGAAGACCTCTCTCCTTGAGATCGTGTATCATACGTGAAACCTTTGCCTTGGAGAAGTCCACTTTATCTACTATCTTCTTCTGTTTTATCTCGCCGCCTGCGTTCTCCACAATTTCCATGACCTTTCTCTCGTCTTCCTTCAGAGCCTCTGGTATCGTCTCTTCGCCACTGTCCATCCTGAGGGCAACTATGAGAAAGGCGGAAATGAGTGCGACGCCGAGGAGAGCTATGTACAGGTCGGTGAGCGGCTCTCCGGGCGGTTCCTCCGTCCTCTCAAAGGAAACAGAAGGACTTATGCCGTCGCCCTGGGAAACATCCTCATCCGACCAAACTATATATATCCTCCTTCCATCGGACCCCTCCTCACCGTGCCCTGGAGAAAACCTCCTGAAAGGTGTGTCCATCGCATCCTCAATAAGAACCAGTCCTTCCCTTAGGTCGGCCCTGTAGATCAGTGTTTCGGTGTCGTACGGCACGTTCAGTCCGTCTGTGAAGTAATAATGTCTGTCCACTTCCCTTACAAGCCCAGGAGCATCGAACACCAGGGTTAGCCTGCCGCTTTCACCCTCCGACAACTGACATCTTATCAGAGATCCATAGTCCCTCCCCTCCACCGAACAGCTGTGTTCGGGCAGGGTAGACCTGGCCTCCAGTTCCTCCACGTTGAAGAACAGAGGCATCTCAAGAACGCCAGGTGCCTCATTGAAAATCATGGTATCCTCCAGGGTAACGTTTTCAAGATCTATGTTTGCATCCCTTCTGTAGAAGCTTATACTGGCCGCACTGGCCGTACCGGAGAGTAAAAGAAATGCGAAGACCAGACCTAATAAAATTACTTTTCTCATACTGACAAATACTTTCAGATCAAGAAATAAATAGTTTAAGATTCTGTTCGGTCCGGACCGAAACGTTTCAGTCCGGTGATGTAACTATCCCACCTGCACCCTGTGACGCGTACTGGTGTATAAGGGCAGCAACGCTGTTGGCCATGTCCTGAAGTTCGTCCACCTTGATATGTACCTCGTCGGGCTCTATGACCTCGATGGAAGAGGGACCGTAAAGCATGGAAAACGTTATCAGGTTCTTGACCGAGGAAACCACGAACTCTATCTCGACTATCTGTGAGTAGGCCTTCGACGCCTTATCGGTCGGTGGGTTCTCTACTTCCTCGGGCTCGTCGAACTCCTTCTTGTAGACTTCGATGCCATTCTGCTCCTCTATCTTTTCCACGTGCTTCCTAAGGGCCTTCTCCGCGGCCTCCTCCCTGATCGCCATCACTTCTATGAAAGCACGGGATCTGATCCAGCCATCGTTCACCTTGTCCTTTGCTTCCTCCTCATGCATCCTTATCGCACCAAGATTTTTTATCAACCTTTAAATAGTTTTTCTGGTATCCAGGATTCTCCCTTTATATTCAGCTCCTTGCCGCAGTTGAAGCAGCGCATACTCTTGTTCAGCTTGAACTCCTGAACAGAGAAACCATGTCGTTTTATCAGAAGTTCACCGCATCTGGGACAGTAGGTTGACTCCGACCTGTGTCCAGGGACATTACCACAGTATACATGGTTCATGCCCTCGTTCTTTGCTATCTCTATGGCTCTTTCGAGCGTAGAAACAGGGGTGCTCTTCTTGTCGGTCATCCGGAAACTGGGCCTGAATCTGGAAAAATGAACGGGTGTATCTCTGCCCATGTTTTCCTTTATCCACCCGACCCTCTCTCTTATATCCTCATCGGAATCGTTCTCTCCTGGTATTATGAGGTTGGTCACCTCTACGAGTATGTCCCTCTCAGAGAGCGCCTTGAGGGTATCCAGTACGGGTTCCATATCAGGCACTCCGCAGTGTTTCCTGTAAAACTCTTCGTCGCCCTTCAGATCCACATTTATGGCATCAAGGTGCGGAGTTATCTCTTTCAGTGCTTCCTCGGTCATATAACCATTGGAAACGAAGACGTTGTAAAGCTGGGGCGAAACCTTCTCCATGGTATCCCTGGCATATTCGAGGAAAACCGTCGGCTCGGTGTAGGTGTAGGCAACTCCCTGGCATCTGTACATTTTGACCTCTCTAACCACGTCCTCAGGCATAAGATCCTCGCCGATTACCTCATCCCAGTCCTGTGAAATACTGAAGTTCTGGCAGAAGTCACATCTGAGGTTGCAGCCCATGGTGGCTATAGACAGTGCTCTGGTTCCCGGGGCAAAATGGAAGAGGGGTTTCTTCTCTATGGGATCGACAGACGAGGAAACGGCCTTACCGTAAACTAAAGAAAGAAGCTTTCCGCCCTGGTTCTCCCTGACATTGCAGAAACCGCGCTCACCGTCTTCTATTACACATCTCCTGGGACAGACGCCGCACCTGACTTTCTTGTCGTTCAAACTTTTGTATATAGCAGTTTCCTTTGGTGGCATGTATCTTACTTCGTCCCGGAGAGATAAAAAATCTTGTTCACAGCATCAGAGGACCTATAAGGAAGAAGGAAACGAGGTTAAAAAACAGACCCAGGAAGAATCCGAACACCAGGCCGATTATCAGCCACTGTTCCACCATCTCCTTGGAAACGTTCTCCACCTTACAGTACAGGAGTATCTGAAACAAAGCCAGCGAGAGTCCTATGGAGAAGGCGAAAAACGTCAGGTTCTGAATATGGAGATGAAGCCTCTCGAGGAGATTACCCATTCTCAAGGCCTCGAAAAAGAATCCAAAAACCAAACCCGTTACAGACATCAGGATGAGATAGGTTCTCCTCCGGAAAGTACTTTCTTCCTCAGGAATTCCAAGCGGCCTGTAAAGAAGCCTGTTTATGAGCTCTTTTGCTTCCTCGTATCTCCTGTAGACGAGGTAGCTAACAAGCCCTGCAAAGAGTCCACCGAGAAGGCCTGCCGCAATCCTTGCAAGGTAGACTGTCATAGTAAAACAATGCTCTGCAGAATATTTAAACATTGTTGACGTATAATAAGTCTGTTCAGCCTCGGTAGCTCAGTTCGGCCGGAGCGGCTGCCTCGTAACGTATGTCAACTCGATAGACGGGATAGCAGCAGGTCGTGGGTTCAAATCCCACCCGGGGCTCTGTAATTCTTTTTAGGATATTTGAAAACCGAAAAAGACTTTATAACGCTTTAAAGCTTTTCTGGAGCTCCTTTACGAAATAAAAGACCAAAATAACTCTCAAATTAAATTAGGATAGTTAATTGGCTTTAAATGATTTAAAGGGATTCAAAATGAAAGACCCTGGTTTTTGTTGTATCCGAGGGGACTTATACAACCCTGAAAACCTTTAAAAGGGCTCATAAACAAATATAATTATAGTGAAAGACATGGCATACTCTGAAAAAATTGGTGGAATGGTTGGTAAGGCTAAGGAATCCTTATACAGGTTTTTTTGCGGAACAGACGATGATTACAACCGATACGAAGAAGGTATCCCCTACTACGTCGAATCAGGAGAGACGGAAGTTGAAGAAGGCTCCGAAGAGGTCTCGAAGGGCATTCCCATAGAATGGGATTAAAGCTTCCAACACCCCCGCAAGCTTTACGGTTTACCGTTGGGTATTTGCTGGAGGTGTGGAAAGGTATAAAAAATTATCCTCCCAAGTTTAGGCCGGGGTGATACTTTGAGTTACAAAGAAGATATTGCAAGTTTAGTTCCCGAAGAAGATGCAGACGAAGTCATCGGATACATCGAGGAAACCGAGGAAGAACTTGAAAAATACTTTAGACAGGAGGTGGGGAAAAAGACGGGGATGGCCAAAAAAGTTCTAACGGCCCTCGTAGCCAGCAAGACGGATCTGTCCCGTGAAGAGATATCGGAAACCGTGGGCAGTGCAATGGAAAAAATGGAAGAGATGTACGAAGAGAAACTGGATAAATTTTGATGAACTTAGGTGAGTTCTCGACCTGAAGTAGTTCGGGGTGGATTAAATAGGGTGCGCTAATCAAGGATAGGCAACACATTTAAACCCCAAATAAGATTTAATATACAGGGTGTTTGAATGGCAGAGGATGAGTCAGAAACAGAATTTATAGAAATCAATCCAGGGGGGTTTCATGCCAGTACTTCTGTAACAAATCACTTGGCACATTACGCAGAAAAGGATAAGAATGTCTTTTTCGGGGAAGGAAACAAAGTATATCTTTCTCTGACAGAGAAACAAACTACGGATGATATCGATCTGAACGACGTTCCTTACAGCGAAAAGATAGATATCGCAATTGGCGTGACTCCCGAAGGCAAGGAAAAAAGGATCCGGTAGAATACATACCCGTTCTACCTGCACACTGTTGGCTATGCTTCTCGGTCCGGCTTGTCAGTAGTCTAAATTAAAGAATTGAATGGACCGGAAACAAAACTTCAAATGGCCACTAACTCGTCCTGATAGGCCCCGTTATAACTGTCCTCTCGGTCGGTTGGTCGGGATGCGTATCCCAGACATACCATTCACCGCTGTCTTCCTTGGCCAGTGTGATCTCCATCACCGCCGTCTCATCAAAACGATCTCCCCGACCATGAAGTGGAACCGATACCCGGTATTCGACCAGAACATCTGCAAGTTCCTCTATGCCCTGAACATCGACATCGGTCTCCCTTTCCCTCACCTCCAGTCTCCTGTAGGTTATATCTATCATGCTGAGGCTGTCATCCGAGGACCCGTCATAGCCTTCCAGGATATCACCGTTCATATCCCTTATCTGCTGCATCGTCTCCGAGTCCTCGTGCACGAGGTTCAACATTCCGTTGATATCACCCCTGTCCATATACCGGAAGTACGTCTCCATGAGCTCCTCGGGACTGTCACGGCTTCCGAAACCTATGTCTGAATAGGTAACCAATAAAAATCCGCTGGCCAGAAATGCGAAGACAACTATCAAAACAAAAACAAGAACGAATGCCGCGTTGCCCTTCCTCATGATACCCTACTTTTTATATTTTCTCCTCTGTTTAAAAAATTCGACCCACTCATTGAAAACAGAAAAGACCGGAATATATAAAACCCTTTGGGACAAGGTTAGTGGTGTAAACAACATGTGGTAATATGAAAATATTTGCTCTCGCAGACCCGCACGCCAACATGAAGCTTCTGAGAGAGGTACTGAGGGAAGTAGATGAGGGTGGCTACGAGGTCTTCCTTGGTCTTGGGGATTTCATGTCCAAGAACTTCTTCTCCAGGCTTGTGACAAGTTTGGACGTCGACAAGAAGTCCTTCATCCCGGGAAACAGGGACTTCGGAATAAAGAAGCTTCCCTACCTGAAGAACGCTGACAGCTTCGACTACGGAGGAATCAGGTTCGTTATGATAGGTTCGCACCACTTCCCTAATCTCAAGGAAGAAGTAACAAAGAGGTTCGAGGACGTGGATCCAAGAAACGTCATAATAGGATCACACGAACCACCGGAAGGAGTTCTCGATGAAACCCACAGCGGTGCAAGGATCGGAGTACCCGAGTTCAGAGAGATAATAGACGAGAAACAACCTCTGGCCTGGCTCTGTGGCCACGTGCACGAGGCAGAGGGTGTTTCCACCGTGGACAATACGAAGGTAGTGAACGCCTCAGCCTCCAGAGACGTTATGGGTTACAGAATCGTCGTCGAAGACGAAGAACTCAAGGAAATCAAAAGGCTGGAAAGATGAAGTTTCTGAAAGAAAGGCCTGCTCTGGTTTTAGACGAAATGGAAAGTAAAACACTTGTTCTTGCGGATCTTCATCTGGGGCTTGAGTACGAGATATACAAAAAGGGTATATCAATCCCACCGCGGATGGATAAACAGAAAGACAGGATACTGGATCTCGTAGACGAAACAGGTGCCGAGAGGCTTTTCCTTCTGGGCGATGTAAAACACAATGTTCCAACTGTTTCAATATCAGAAAAGGAGAGGCTGCCCGAGTTCTTCGATGCACTTTGTAAGGAGGTCGATGTAAAAATTGCCAAGGGTAATCACGACGGAGGCCTGGAAAAACTAGTGGAGGGCACCCGTGCGGAAGTTTCTCCCACCAGCGGTTTCAGAGTCGGGGATTTCTACTTCAACCACGGACAGTCGTGGCCCGATGAAGAAGTAATAAAAGCAAGGACGCTGATAAGAGGTCACTCGCACCCTGCCTTTAAGTTCCAGGACGACCTGGGTTTTTCCTCGACGGTCCCGTGCTGGGTCAAGGGTCCTGTAAGAAGAGGGGAGCTGAAGGAAAAATACGGCAAAAAAGGGAAACTGGAAGAAGTGGTTATAGTACCCACCTTCAATCAGCTGATATCAGGTATGCCCATGAACAGCGACAGGGAGAAAAGCCTCCTTGGACCTATCCTCGAGAACCGTATCATGGATATGGATGAATCAAAGATCTACCTTCTTGACGGGACATTTATAGGAAAGTTAGAGGACCTCTAGAAGGGTCTATCATCCCTCCTGAGCTTGTAAAGGGAGGGTACGTCGCCTACCTTGTCCTGAAGGGAAGAGTATATGAACCGGAGCTCTTCCTCCTTTAAACTGGCCCTCTTGTCGGCCTCTATAAGAACTGTGGGTATAGCATACTCCTCGTTGTCGGAAGACAGAGACAGAAGTCTGGAAGCTACCTCATCTGCCCTTTCCGCAGGATCACCTTCCGAGTGAAAGTCGACCCTCACAGGACGATCGTACTTCGTCGCCTTGAGGTAAAATGAGTATACATTACTGAGTATGCCCTCCGGAAGATGGGTTTTCTTGGGTTCCTCACAGTATCTGAAGTAAGAAGTCCTCTCGCCCTGGTTGAGTACATGGTAGAGTAGATTTGTATCCCGGGTGCCCTTGAGAATTTTCTTCAGATCCTTCTTCTTTCTGCTCCTTACCTTCTCCAGGATATCATCGGAAACTATCTTTGAGAACTTTCTGGACCTGGAGTCCTCGCAGACCCCTGCCAACATACATGGAGGACTGTCGAGCATCCTTCTGTAAAGGTCCAGGACATCCTCGAACTTACCTCTCACATCGGAATCCTCCCCTGGATTCGTCGATGGGTGTGGGAGCAGAGAACCGTCCATCAAAAGTATTTCAAGCTGTTCGGAGTCCATGACCCTAACCGCAAGATCTGCTTCTATCTCCATCCTCTCGAGGTTTGCGGCCAGGCTAAAGTCCTCGCGCGAAAGCGGCTCGGTGAAAACAGATAGCTTGGGTGTTGGCAGTGCTTCGGGAACGTAGCTTACATCCTCCAGACCCTTTCCGTAGTGAAATACGGCCGCCACGGCCTTTGTTAAAACAAGGTCTATTGCATGGTACCCCTTCTTCAGAAGACCGCCGTCTATCCCTGCCACACTCTTTCCGGTTAGATCGGCCTCCTCCACCGGTATCGATATCTTTTTCTCCGGAATCCTTTCTCCTTCGATTTCTGCGTCCTTTACTTCCTTGAGAAAACTCCCAAGCCTTCTTCTCCTGTTCTCAAGGTTCTCGACCTGCCCTGCTATGCTGTCTAGCTCAGAGAGGATCTCCTGCATAAGTTAATAAGTCCGCTCAAAATTAATAAAACTAGGCAGTAAATATTCGAGGTATTGAGACAGGTAGCATGGACCACGACATAGTAAAGGAGGCAGTACAAAGGATAAGAGGTCTTCCAACATTTTCAAGAATAAGGGACGAGATCAGAAACAAGTTCGCCCTGGAAATATCCGAGGAAGAACTCAAGGAAGACATTGAAGAAATGATAGAAGAAGAAAAGCTAAAGGAAAAGTACACCACCATAAAAGGAAACAAGTTCAAAGGATATATGGTTGTGAAAAAAGAGACAAAAAAAGAAGAAACGGAGGAAGAAAAAACAGAAGAGGAGAGGATAATAGATGAAATATTTGACTGGTAACCTGCTGACTATGATCAGACTTCTCAGCTCTTCGCCTGTGGCAAGAAAGGGGCTGATGAAATGGCTTGTGAAAATATTCCTAATTGGACTTGCATTTGTATTCATAACCTGGCTTCTGTTTGGTGAAGCAATTCATCCTAAGATACTTCTGCTGCTTCCTGTCTATATCCTCACCGGTACCAACGGCGGATGACTATAGGAGCGTGTAGCTGCTTTCCTTCTTTGGTCTGTTTACCTCGTGACAGTCCCTGCACTTCGTCACCCTGTCAGAATCACGAGGATTTTTAACAAAACCAAGATTGGATCCATCAAGTTCACAACCACAGACATCGCACTTCAAAGCCATAGCTTTCACCTCCAGAGCTTGTTTTTACAGAAAACTTTAAGATATATCATATTTGCTTCATAACTATATAAATTCTTTGTTTTGACTATAAGGTAATCAATTCTCACAAGAAAGCTTTTTAACCTAAACAGAAAAAGTGTAATACATGCCAAAATGTGAAAAGTGCGGAAGAAGATTCGACACCGAAAGAGGATTACACATACACCAGTCACAGGTACATGGTCCCGACGAAAAAGTTAATGAAAAGAAAGAGTGGGTTGGTCCGGTTTCGGTGAAGCCCTGGATACTTGCAGGCATAGTGATAGTAGTTGGACTTGGGCTTCTACTGGTTCTCGGTGAGGCAGAGGTTGACCCAGAGGAAGAGGAGGAAGATGAATTCTTTAGCCGAAATCTGACTTTAATAGTTGAGGGCGAAAACGCGACCGAAGAAGAGATCGTGGTGGGTGATGATCGTGCCGATGGATGACGACAGGAGGAGGGCTCCCGCAGAGTTCAGAAAGATAGAGGACGTAGAGGAAGATGACATCCGTGTATCCGTGATAGGTACCATAGTAGACATGACCGAGAGCAAGGTCGTTCTGGACGACGGAACAGGTAAAATAGAGGCAAGCTTCGATCTTTCCAAAGACCTGGGAGAGTTTGAGGAGGGCGATATGGCCAGGGTCATGGGAAGACCAACAGGAAACAAACTCGAAGGAGAGATAATCCAGGACTTCGAAGGATTCGATGTGGACCTGTACCAGGAAACCCTGGAAAAGGTCAATGAACTCAGAGAGTAACCCTTTCTTTTAAAGATAAAAGTTTTGAAAACATATTTTTATCCATGCCCGGGAAGACACCTGTCAAACGGATAGATACCAAGAAAGCGAAGGAAAAGGTTAAGAGCTTCTCCGAGGAAGTTGCTCCGAAACTGGATCCCAAGGCTAGAAACATGTGCCTGAAGTGTCGGGGTACAAAGAAGCTGTGCGGCAAGGACAGGTGTCCCGTTCTACAGAAGTACTACTCCCAGATCGGCAGTGAGAAAAAGAAGTTCGATACCAATGAGATAGAGGGGAACTCACCGCCCTCCGTTTTCATAGGACGCCACAACTACCCACGTGTAAACATAGGTCCACTTGTTCCCCCGGAGAAGGGCGACACATCTATCTACTCCCGCCCTGAGAGGTGGTTCGGAAAGGTGGGGATGAACGAAATAATAGAGATGAGAGGGAACCTCGCCAGAGGTAAAAAGAAGCTAAGAAAGAACGTGGATGTAAACAACATAAACAGGGAAGACGAGGAAATCAGGTATCTGGTTCTTTCGAAGAGACCGGCCGAAACCGAGGTAAAGTTCGGTAAAAAGCTCTCCGAATCCATAACCCTCGACGGCAGGTCACAGCCCCATGGACCCTCTGCTCCCATGAAATCCTTCCGACGTGGAAGCATGACATCCGACAAGCAGTTGGAGAAGGTGTTCTACGAAGACGATCTAAAGGCAGAAAAGGCCGTGAAGAGACTCTATAACAAAGGGATGCCGGTGTCTAGAATACAGGACCTATTCGCCGTGGGAGGAACCGGATTGAAGGACAACAGAAAGTTCGTCCCGACCCGCTGGTCGATAACGGCCGTGGATGATATTCTGGGCAAAGATATGCGCAGAAGTGTCAAAACGTACGAAAGGATAAACGAATGGCGAGTATATACATCGAACTACCTCGACAACCAATGGGTCATCGTGTTCACTCCAGAAACATGGCGATATGAACTCATAGAGGCCTTTTATCCCGAGACAACATGGAACCCGTCCCGAGACTCTATAGCGATATTTGGAGACCACGAGGAGTTTGACGGTAGAGACGGATACGCCTCTATAGGAGGATGTTATTACTCTGCCAGGTTGGCAGCACTTGAAAAACTGGAACAGGAAAGGAGGCAGGCCGGGGTAATAGTCCTGAGGGAAGCCAAACCAGGATATATTCTTCCGGTGGGCGTCTGGTTGACAAGGGAATCTATAAGAAACGCTCTGAAAACAAGGCCCCGAAAATTTAATTCCCCTGAGAAAGTGTTGAAATTCGTCGGGCAACAAACAGACATATCTTTAGATGAATGGACATCAGTCTCAAAACTGCTCAAAACCAGGGAAAGGCAAAAGACAATCGAATCTTATCTTTGAATCATAGTCAGAATAACTCAGAAAGCTCGTAAGAAAACAACATTGGGAAGCTTTTTTAGAAATCTAAAATAATCATGTCTTTTCCCATACAATTTTTTGTCCATCCTTACCAGCCCTTTTTATTAAATTCTTCTCTTCTAACTGCAAGAGGTGCTCTCTGAGAGAAGCTGTGCGTATATTTAATTTTGTAGCCAGTTCTTTCGCTGTATTTACGTCTTTCTCCAGAAATTTAATTATCAATTCTTTTGTCTTCCCAGGTGGCCTCCTTTTCCATTTTCTATTCTTCCTGTGGACGAATTGCTCTAAATAAGCCATCTTAGACGCAAGGTCGCAAGTTGGAAATTCATTGGAAAGCGACTTAATATCCTTATAAAATTGGGACAGACTCTTCAATGAGATAATTAATCTATATGTATCAAATTTACCGTATCTATACTTTTTATTTATAGAGGTTTTATAGCCCAGCTTCCGTGCTATTTGAAAAATATCTTTAGCAAGTTCACAATTTTTAGAATATATTTCTAAAGCATCGCCCATATGACCATCATCAACTATGAAGGCGGCCAAACCGGCAACAAGAAATTTTTTAGGAAGAGTTTTAATGTGCTCAGGAATTCCTACGGACGAAGAAAATTCGTCCTTATAAAAATGGTGTATGTAGAATTGTGTAATGGGACGGGGTATTAACAACTTACTACTTTCGTAGATGCGGACCTCAAAATCCCCAAAACTGTTCCTTAGCTTTTTCTCGAAGTTCTCCAAATTAACTGTATTAGTTTGTCTGTAGTGTGATTGATCGGTGCCCGTCCCTATATGGCCATCACCACAGAAATGAAAAAGTATTGATACCATTTCAGGTGTAAAAAGAACAGGTAAGTTTGGGTCGTTCACCTGCAACGAATTTCCAGAAGAAGCATAGTATTTTATTTCCTTTTCTGCTTTTCTCATTAATTTATTGCCAGGGTTAGAAGAATCTGAAAGGAGTTTTGAAATTTCTATCAGAACCCATAATGGAATATTAACCTCGATCGTTTTCTCTTTTCTTTTCTTCAATCCAACTCTCCAAGAACGAAAATTAGATGTGTTGTAACTGCGTTCGATATCATATTTTTTAGCCCTTTGATTGATAATAGAGACAAAGTCCTTGATTACAAAGTTGTCTTTAATAACAGAAAATATTCTCTTCCTGAATCCATCATTTAGGCGAATAAATATCTCAGTAGATGGGAATTCCCATATGTGAACTTCTTCATATACTTCTTCCATACCTTCATTATTCTCACGAGTGTTTAAATACCTTTCGGTCATTGGAATATTTAGGAATCGGAATTGCCGGGAATGTCCGTCAGTCCGTGAGGAACGCACTCAAGGGCAAGCCCATGAGATTCGAGGACCGCGAAAAAACATTCAACCATCTTAAAGAAATTCTTGACCTCGGATTCAACCAATGGTTATCGGTATCTAAACTTCTGACGAATAGACAGAAACAGAAAGATCTAAAATCCTTCGTCTAGAATCTTAGCTCCAGAACATCTTCGTCCTTAAGCTCGTGGTCCTTGCCGACTTTCTGACCCGGGAACTTGGCGCTGTTGCCCCATACCCTGGCGTACTTGAGATCGCCTGTGAACTTCTTGTCCAGGAACTCCTTGACCTCCTTTACGGTCGCCCCTTCGCCCACGATGAGGGGCTCATCCATATCTGGTTCCTTGTCCTTTTCCTTCATATAGATCCTCATAAGTCCCAACCCCTCCCAAAGATACCCCTTAAGTGTGTCCAGGTTATCACCGGCCTCGGCTGAAATAAACAGCCATTCGGGATGTTCTTTCCTCAACCTTCTCTCCTCCTCTTCACCGAGTTCGTCGGTCTTGTTCAGACATACAAAGCCGGGCATGTAAACTCTGTTGTCCATGAGGCCGTCGACCAGTTCGTCAACGGTGAGATCCTCCCTTATGATCACCTTGCAGTTGATGAAACCGTTGTCCTCGAGGACCCTCCTAACAGTCTCCTCGTTCAGACTAAGTTCAGGGGGAGAGGAGATCTCGATGCCGCCCTCTCCTCTCTCCATGATATCCATGTTCGGAGGTTCTTGGTTAAGCCTGACACCCGCGCCGTAAAGTTCGTCTTTCATGTCCTTGACCATATCCACCTTCCTGGCGTCGACCATCAGGACGACCATGTCGGAGCTTCTTACAACGGACAGAACCTGTTTTCCACCGCCCTTTCCCTTTGAAGCACCACGCACAAGTCCAGGAACATCCAGTATCTGTATCTTTGCTCCTTGGTAATCCATCATACCAGGGATCACCTCTAGCGTGGTGAACTCGTATCCTGCAACCTCGGAGTCAGCGTTCGTGAGTTCGTTCAGTAGCGTGGACTTGCCTACAGATGGAGGACCCACAAGGGAAACGGTGGCATCACCTCTCTGTTTAACCGCGTATCCCTGTCCGGAGGCCTGGCTCTCCTTCTGCTTTCTTTCCCTTTTCTCTTTGAGCCGTGCTATCTTGGCCTTGAGACGACCGCGGTCCGTCTCCGTGGACTTGTTCACCGGCGTCTCTCTTAGCTTCTCCTTCGTTCTTTCAATCTCATCCTCTATGGACATATCCAAACTTTCAGGTGAGAAGGTTTTAAAGGTTTTGATGAGCTCCCTGGTTGTTCTTTGAACTTTTTTATAAACAGGATAGAATAGTTAGAATATGCCAACTGTAGAAGATATGAAGGATATAAGGAAACACGAGCTTTACTTAATGCCTTGTGGAAGCCAAAATGAGAAGGAGGCCTTGAAGGAAGATGATTCCAAGGAAAAAATGAAATTTCCTTACACCTCTCTTGACCTTGACAAAAAAGAAATTGAACTTCTGTATAACAATCTGGAAAGTGTGGCAACCTACCTCTTCAATGAGGACAACACTTTCGAGGATGCGCTTACCGGAGATTTTTCCTAGTTTCCTCAATAAATTCTTCCCAACACATAAAGGGTTATAAATTTCGTGCAACAGTTTTAGGTATGATCATAAACGAGGTCGAGTGTAAGTCCGTGCTTTCGGATACGAAGCTCTACGGTCTGGACTACTCCGTGAATCCCTACACGGGCTGCGGCCACTCATGCGCCTACTGCTACGCAGTGTTCATGAAGAAGTTCTCAGGGCACGAGGAGGAGTGGGGCAGTTTCGTCGATGTGAAGGTGAATGCTCCGGAAGTTCTGAGAGAAGAAGTACAGAAGAAGGAAAGTGGATCTGTCCTTCTTTCCTCTGTGACGGATCCGTACCAATCTCTGGAGAAAGAGTACGAAATCACGAGAGAAATTCTACAGATACTCGAGGAAAATGGTTTCAATGTAAGCATCCTGACGAAGAACGATCTGGTTCTCCGGGACATGGATATTCTTAAGAAGTTCGACCACGGAAGTCTGTCCGTCGGCTTTACAATAAACTTCACAGACGACGAGGACAGGAAGATATGGGAACCTGGGACCTCGAAGATCGATAAAAGGATAGAAGCTCTGCGGAAGCTCAAAGAAGAGAAAATTCCTACCTATGTACATGTAGGACCCTGGATGGAGGGGATAACCGAACTTGAAGGAATACTGAAGAAGGTGGAAGGTATTGTCTATGAGTTCCAGGTCGAGAATCTGAACACCAGAAGGACTGAAAAAATAATGGATATCATCAGAGAAAAATATCCAGGGCTTGAGAAAAAATACAGAGAGATAACGAGAGATACAACGGAACACAACAGGAGACTGAGGAAAGAAGTAAGGGAAATGCGAAAGAGGTACGATGTGCCCGTGACCCTGTACATCGACTAGCGTCATGTAAGAACAAAAGACTTATATAAGTACCTCAATGAATATATAGAGGAGGTTCAGAAATGTTTAAGGCAAAGCTATCGGACCCATCATTACTGAGAGATTCGATCGACACGATCTCGGAACTTATCCACGAAGGTCTTTTCAAAATTAAATCAGACTCGCTCTACATGAGGGCCGCCGACAGAGCAACCGTGGCCGTGGTAGACTTCGAGCTAGAGGAGGACGCGTTCGAAGAGTTCGAGTGTGACAAGGTGACAGATATAGGAGTAAACCTCGAAAATCTACTTGAAATACTGAAGAGAGCAAAAAAAGACGACAGTCTTACACTGGAACTGACGGAGGACGAATCCAGACTGAAGATCTGCATCGGTGACGGAACGAAGAGGGAGTTCGAGATGCCTCTTCTATCGATATCTGAAAGCGAAGTACCTGAAACAAAGCAGCTCGAGTTTACTTCTGAGATGAAACTCAAGAGCTCGGTTCTCAACCGGGGAATAGCAGACGCTGAGATTGTTGCCGACTCCATCATGTTCAAGACGAACGGCAGTGACCTGACACTGATCGCAGAAAGCGACTCCGGAAGCGTCGAGGCGAAGACTGACAAGGGCTCAGACGAACTGATCGAAGTTAATGTAGACGAGGAGACAAAGAGCAGGTACCCTATAGAGTACCTGAAAAAGATGTTAAAGGCTTCAAAGATATCCGAGGTTGCCTCTCTGAAGTTCGGGGAGGACTATCCCCTGGAACTCAGGTTCGAGGAACCAGACAGAATAAGGATATCCTTCGTTCTAGCCCCCCGCGTTGAAGATTAAAGACCATTTCATTTCCGGGGTGTGTCCACTTGGGGTAGTTTTGGATGGATAGAAAGGAGATTATAGACTATTACAAAAGAGAAGAAGTCGTAAGTTCTATTCTTGAAGTATCCAAGGACAGAGAGGTCGGTGGAACGCTCTACAACGGCAGCTACACCAAACGTCCGAACGTTCTCCAGTACAAGAACGATCTTATGGGTATGGTCAGGAGTGGTTCTGTAGCCTTCCACGCATCCGTCGAGAGATGGAAAAATCCCATGAAGCTTGACACGAAGATGAGAAAGGAGGATATGGATAGGCTCAGGAAAGGGTGGGACCTGATACTCGATATAGATTCTGACATGGGACTCGACGCCGCAAAACTTGCAGCAAAGAGGATAATCGAGGTTCTGGAGAACTACGACATTGAAAAATACGGGATAAAGTTTTCAGGTAGACGTGGATTCCATATAGGAATACCATGGAAAGCCTTTCCCATGAGGGTTGACTTCGAAAGGACCAGCAAACAGTTCCCCAGGATACCACAGGCTGTTGCCGCTTACATAAGAAAAGAGATCAAGTCCGGGCTCCTCCAGGACCTGATAGAACTGAAGGGCTCCTTCCACAGACTGTCCGAGGAACTCGAAGGGCATGTGGAAAAAATGACGCCCTTTGCATTCGTGGAAGTTGAGAAGGATTGGGGGAAGCGGCATCTCTTCAGATTACCTTACTCGCTTCACGACGGTACTTGGTTGGTTTCCTACCCCCTTAAAAAGGATGAGATCGACTCGTTTTCCATGGAGGACACAGAGCCAGGGGAAGTGGAGTTCGGAAGGATGTTCCTCAAAGACGTGAAAAGAGGTTGTGCAAAGGACCTGGTGGTCGATGCCGTGAACTGGGTGAGCAAGAAGAAGAAGCACGAGGATGAGAAAGAGGAGGAAGTAAAGAAGATAAGTCCCACGGATCCTGTACCCGAGAAGAAGTTTCCGCCTTGTATAAAGAATATACTCGGAGGTCTCTCCGACGGCAGGAAGAGAAGTGTGTTTATACTTATAACATTCTTGAGGAGGATGGGTTGGGACTGGGAAAAGACCGAGGGAAGGCTCGATGAGTGGAACGACAAGAACGACCCCCCTCTACCAGAAAACTACATAAATACGCAGGTGAAGTGGTTCAAACGACAGGAAAGAAATCTGGTCTCCCCTTCCTGCGACAACGATCTGTACTACAAGTCCTTCGGTGTCTGTGAACCCGATGAGAAATGTAAACAGGGAACGGACGAAATACAGATAAAAAACCCAGTGGTCTATCCTTTCAAAAAGAAATAACGTATTTAACTTTTGCTTAGGAATGTTAAACCATGGCCAAAGATGAGGAAGACAGTGCGATCACGTTTGAGACATTTCGGAAGTTCCAAAGGAAGGAGAAGAAGAACGAGAAGCTCCAGGAACTCCCCGAGGACTTCTTCCAGACCTGTGTCAAATGGATAAACAGAAAACAGGATGAGTTTGAAAACGAGAGGGATTCGACGCTCCTCCACGAACTTGAAAACGTGAAGAATATAGTCAGTGATATCTTCGAAAGAAGGAGAAAGAAAATTCTCATACTGGCCCTGCACTCTGTGCGCAGCAAGAGGGTCTCGGAAAATCTTCTACCGGAGGAAAAAGAGTTTTTCGAGAAAACCGTTGAAAATCTCAGGGATCTTGAGGAAAACCTTCTGGAGAAGGTTTTGAAGGGGAAGAAGCCAGGTAGTGGAGAAGCGGAGAAGGAAGAGGAAGAGACGGATATGAAGGAAGAGGAGGAAACCACGGAGGAAGAAGATGGGGAAGGGGACGGAGAGGAGGAAAGGGAGGAAAAAGAAGAGGAGCAGGAGGTCAAGACCCGGAAACTAAAGTCGGATGATAAGAAAGGCAGGATAAAGGCAGAGACCGGCAAGGAGGAAAAGCTCGTCAGGGTTCTTGAAAGGGTAGACAGATTCATGGGAACGGATGAAAACGAGTACGGACCCCTTGAAAAGGGCGACATAGTGACCCTGCCAAAAGAAGTAGCAGAGCTACTCGTTGAAAAGGACAAGGTCAAGGAATCAGAAATCTAACATACTGTTTTCCGGAAGGAACTGTCTACTGAACCTTTCTCGCGCACGGACGACATCTTTAAAAGTGTCGGAGGAGCATTAGGAAATGCCTCGTTTTACGGCGATAGATTTAAAAGTTTGAAAGTTACAAAATCTTCAAACCAGGGTGAAACTATGAAAATGCCAGAGAAACAGCGAAGATACTGTCCGAACTGTGATACCCATACAGAACACACTGTCAGAAAGGAGAGTCAGGGTCCCAGACTGAACCCTTCGGCCCATTCAAAGGGTCAGAGAAAGGGAGAAAGAAGGGAAAAGGGCTACGGAAACAGTGGCAAGTCTTCAAAACAGGTAAGCGGTGAGAAGCCCACGAGAAGGGTCGACCTCAGATACAAGTGCGAGGAATGTGGGAGAGAGCAGACAATAGGACGAGGTTTCCGCGTGAAAAGGCTGGAAATAGAAAGGTGATTCTTTGAACGAAGAAAAGATTAACTCAAAGTTCTTGAAGATCTCGTGTTCGGACTGTGACAACAAACAGGTGGTCTTCAACAAACCATCGAAGAAGGTCGAATGTCTTAGCTGCGGTTCCATAATATGCGAACCTACCGGAGGCCTCGGAGAAATCAAGTCAAAGATAGAAGAGGTCTTTAGGTGATAAAATGGTGAGGAGGGGGGACGATTTTCCTTCTAGAGGTGAACTGATAATAGGTACTGTAAAGGAGATAAATCCTAATTCGGTTTTTGTCAGTCTGGACGAGTACGAGAAAGAGGGTATGATACACATATCCGAAATAGCCAAAAAGTGGGTCCGGGACATACGGGACTGGGTCACTGTCGACAAAAAAATAGTTTGTCAGGTCAAGGACGTGAGAGAAGAAAAGGATCAGATAGACCTCTCCCTAAAGGAAGTGGACGAGAGAGCAAAAAACCGAAGGATGCAGGAGTGGAAGAGAGACGAAAGGGGAGAAGAATTTCTCGAAGAGATGGCCGAAGAAAGGGAAATCTCTCTCGACGAAATCTACGAGGAGGTGGGCTTTGAACTTCAGGAAAACTTCAGGGATATGCTTGAACCATTCGAAATAGCCGTGAGAAAGGGAACCGAAGAGCTTGTGAAGAGAGGTGTCGATGAGGAATGGGTCGGCGATATAAAGAAGATAGGCGATGAAAACATAAGTAGAAAAACAGAGAGGCTCGACGAAAGATTCACTCTCAGGGTCTGGGAGCCCGACGGCATTGAAATTATAAGAAGTGCATTCGGGGAGGTAGGCGAGGAAAACGATGTAGAGTTCAAGTATATAACAGCGCCAGAATACGAGGTAATAAAAGAGGCCAGTGATCTAAAAGAGGGGGAAAAGATTCTGGAAAAGTCCATGAAAGATCTCAGGGAAAGACTCCAAGGAAAGGATTTTGAACTTAAGTCAAGTTTTGATTAGTTCTGAACAATCTATTTTTGTTAAAACCTATTTCTGTAAATATGTTTTTCTCCACAAAAAAGCTTAAATATGAAGAAGGTCATCTGTAAACTGCAACCTCCATATGTAGGGGTCTCTGAACCAAACAGCACAATATATAGTAGTTACAGGTCGATAGTAAAAAAATACAAAAGGATGTAAATGGACTGCCCAACATGTTCTTCGGCTACAAAAGTACTCGAATCCCGTGAGATTTCAGACTCCACGGCGATAAGAAGGAGAAGAGAATGCAAGGAATGTGGGCACAGGTTCACAACCTACGAGAGGCCAGAGCTTTCCGTCAGAGTAGTCAAAAAGAATGGCTCCAGAGAGGAGTTCGATCAGGACAAACTGAAGAAAGGGATAATGAAAGCGTGTGAAAAGAGACCGGTTTCCAACGAAGAAATAGAGGGTCTCATAAGAGATGTGGTCAAAAAAATACGGAGAAAGGGAGTCAATGAAATAGACTCCGAAAAGATAGGTAACCTGGTAATGGAGGGTTTGAAGGAGCTCGATAAGGTTGCCTACATACGTTTTGCGTCTGTCTACAAATCCTTCGACCTCGAAACCCTAGAAAAAGAAATAAAAACAATAAGGTGATTTGATGAGTTTTCAGGCAATTAAAAAACGTGACGGTACAATAGAAAAATTCGACAAAAACAAGATTACTGAAGCCATATGGGAAGCAGCTCAGGCAGTTGGAGGGACGAACAAAGATCTATCCGAGAAGCTTGCGAACGAGGTTGTAGAACAGCTTGGTGAAGAACTGGAAGAAAATCAAATTCCAACTGTTGAGCAGGTACAGGACAAGGTTGAAAAAACACTGGTTGAGAATGGACATTACAAGACAGGCAAAGCATTTATCCTCTACAGAAGTCAGCACGAGGAACTGAGAAAGTTCCATGAACTTATGAGCAATGTTTCGCTAGTCGAAAACTATGTAAAGGAAAATGACTGGAGAGTAAAGGAAAACTCAAATATGAGTTACTCGTTGCAGGGACTCAACGTTCACGTCACGGACAAAATAATAAGAAAATACTGGTTACAAAAGATATACCCTCCTGAGATAAGGAAAAAGCACAACGAAGGATTTTTCCACATACACGATCTTGGTACACTGGGACCGTACTGTGTAGGATGGGATATGAAGGATCTTCTGGTCGAAGGATTCAAGGGAGTAAGGGGTAAGATACAGTCCGGTCCGGCCAAGCATTTCGATGTGGCCCTACTACAGCTGGTCAACTTCCTATACACCCTGCAGGGCGAGGCCGCAGGAGCACAGGCTGTGTCCCACTTCGACACCTATCTGGCACCCTTTATCCACTACGACGATCTGGACTACGGAGAAGTGGAACAGGCCATGCAGAAATTTCTATACAATATGAATGTACCGACAAGGGTCGGGTTCCAGACACCTTTCACAAACCTGACAATGGATCTGAAGGTTCCTGAAATGATGAAGGACGAACCGGTCATCATCGGAGGGGAGACCAAGGAAAAAACATACGGTGAATTCCAGGAAGAGATGGATATGGTCAACAGGGCCTTCGCTGAGGTTATGATGGAAGGAGACGAAAAGGGTCGGCCATTTACGTTTCCTATACCCACGTACAATATAACAAAGGACTTCGATTGGGACAATGAGGTCCTCGACCCGGTTTGGAAAATGACGGCGAAGTACGGGATACCTTACTTCTCCAACTTCGTAAACTCCGATATGGACCCAGAGGATGCGAGGTCCATGTGCTGCAGACTCCGCCTGGACAACAGGGAGCTGAAGAAAAGGGGTGGCGGGCTGTTCGGATCTGACCCGCTCACAGGATCGATAGGAGTAGTTACCATGAACCTTCCAAGGTTGGCCTATGTGTCAGAAGACGAGGATGAGTTTTTCGAAAAGGTCGAGGAAAATATGGAGATCGCAAAGGAGAGCCTGGTGCTGAAAAGAAGGGTACTGGAAGAGTTCACGAAGAAGGGGCTCTATCCATATTCTAAGTTCTACCTGAGGAACATAAAGAAGTCTCAGGGAAGCTACTGGGACAACCACTTCTCGACCATAGGGCTACTGGGAATGAACGAAGCTCTGCTGAACCTAAAGGACACGAACATGGGAACGGAAGAAGGGAGAGAGTTCGCCGAAAGGACTCTGGAATTTATGAGAGAAAAGATAGCCGACTTCCAGGAGGAAACAGGTAAGATATTCAATCTAGAAGCGACGCCGGCGGAAGGTTCAAGCTACAGGCTTGCAAGAAACGACAAGAAGGAGTTCCCGGACATGAAAATCTACAACACATCAGAGCTCGGCGATTCAGAGCCTGTATACACCAACTCAACGAGACTTCCGTTCGGACACACAGACGACCTCTTCGAGGCTCTTGACATACAGGAACCGATGCAGACAAAGTACACAGGAGGCACAGTTTTCCACGCATGGCTTGGTGAAAAGATGCCATCGATAGAGGCAACAAAAAAGCTTGTCAAGAAGATATCTGAGGACTACAGTCTTCCTTACTACACCTTGACACCGAGCTTCTCGGTATGCCCAACCCACGGATACCTCGACGGAGAAAAGGAGATCTGTCCGGAGTGCAAGAAGCAGGGCGAGAGAACAAAATGTGAAGTGTACTCGAGAATTGTGGGCTACCTCAGACCGACAGAACAGTGGAACCCTGGCAAAAAGGAAGAGTTCTCAGATAGAGCAGACTACATGAAGAAAGCCGCGCCCAAGGCTGAGGTCTCTGGATGAGGATAGGCGGACTTGAGAAGTTCACAGTCACTGACTATCCCGGAAAGATATCCTGCATAGTTTTCACTTTAGGTTGTAACTTCCGATGCCCTTTCTGCCACAACAGACAGCTGGTGGAAGAAGAGGCGAACGAGATACCAGAGGAAGAGATCCTGGAGTTCCTGGAGGAAAGGGAGGGGCAACTGGAGGGAGTGGTGTTAACGGGCGGCGAGACGCTGATACAAAACGGTCTCTTTGAGTTCCTCGAAAAAGTAAAGGATATGAACTACTCGGTCAAGCTCGACACCAACGGAAGTGTTCCTGATTCTCTGAAAAAGGTCGTGAGAAAGGGCCTCGTGGACTACGTTGCGATGGATATCAAAGCTCCCCTGTCCAGATATGAGGAAGCATGTGGGATTGGAGTAAGAACCGACAAGATAGAGGAAAGCATCGACTTCATTCTCGGACTCGAGTCGTATGAATTCAGGACCACTGCGGTGCCTGGTTTGATCGACAGGGAAGCAATAAGAAATATAGCAAGGAGGATCGACGGCGCAAAAAAATACTTCATCCAGCAGTTCAAACCAAGAAACACCTTGGACGATAAGTACAGAAAGATCGAGAGTCTACCAAGAGAAGAGCTCGAGGGCTTCAGGGAGATTGCCGAGAACTACGTACAGAGCTGTGAACTGAGAAACGTATAAAGCTTTAAATTCTTTTATGCAAAAAGTATGTGGAATGGACATGAGAAAGTGTAAGTCCTGCGGACAATACACCCTGAAAGACCGATGTCCTGACTGTGGCGGTAAGGCCGTAAACCCGGGACCCGGGCCGTTTTCACCGGAGGACAAGTACGGTAAACACAGAAGAAAGGAAAAGCTTAAAAAGGGGGAATAAAGTTTTAATAGGGATACAATGGATACCGAGATAAATATTATCGAAGAACCAGAGCTTGAAAGTCCTGTACTCGTCGAAGGGCTTCCTGGGATAGGAAACGTGGGCAGGATAGCAGCCGAATATATGATAAAACACCTCGATGCAAAGAAGTTTGCTGAACTTTATTCTCCTCACTTCATGCCGGTCGTACTTTTACATGAAGACGAGGTAGAGCTTCTGAAGTTTGAGTTCTACTACCTGAAAAACGACGGTGGCAGTGATATTGTCTTCCTGATAGGTGATTCACAGGCAGGAAAAGAAGGTAGTCAGGGCCACTTCGATGTCTCCGAAAAGGTTCTGGACTTTGCAGAAAGGATTGGCATCGAGAGGATAATAACACTTGGAGGCTACAGTACCGGCGACCTCAAAGAAGAGATGGACGACAACCCGGAGGTACTGGGAGCAGTAACACACAAAGAACTGGCGGATGAGTTCGGAGAGCATGGTATAAACTTCGAGGATACCGATTCAAACATAGGTATGATTGTAGGCGGAACAGGTCTGCTGCTTGGAATGGCAAAGAAACGTGGGATGGACGGCCTCTGCCTGATGGGCGAAACAGCAGGTTTCCCTATACTGACCGATCCAAAGTCTGCTGAAAGCGTAGTAAAGGTACTGTCGAATGTACTGGACATAGAGGTGTCCTTGGATGATATAGAAGGCAAGGTAGAAGAGATGGAGGAGTTCCTGAAAAAACTGGAAAACGTCCAGAAAAAGGCCATGCAGGAAATGGAAGAAGGAGAGGGTGGATCCGAAAAAGAAAAGCTGAGGTACATAGGATAGGTGATCGTATGAGATTCTTGGAATTTGATGAAATGTCGAGGTTTGAAAGGGCCCGGATAATATCAGCGAGGGCGCTGCAGATAGACATGGGAGCACCGCCTTTGGTAAAGAAGAAGGACAGGTCTGACCCAATAGAGATAGCAAAGAAAGAGTTCGATGAAGGTGTGGTTCCTCTGACGGTAAGGCACAGGGAACCTCCCAAGATGAAGTAGTCTGAAGCCGGTGAACCGAACTATATAAACTTACCATGAAAATAAAAGGGATACTATGACCGAGTTGATGGACAGAGAAAAGTATGTGAATTCCGGCGTACACCTGGGTATGAGAAAGAGATCGAAGGAAATGGAACCCTTTATATTCAAAACCAGGCCTGACGGACTTTCTATAATAAATATAGAAAAGGTAGACGAAAGGATAGAGGTAGCTTCTTCGTTTCTAAGTAGGTTTGACGATATACTCTTTGTCGGAAGGAAGGAGAACGCAGTTCCTGTACTGGAGGTACTTGATGAGGCCACGGACTTCCACGTCATAAGCGGCAGATTCATGCCTGGTACGTTAACCAATCCTTCTTTCGAAAGGTACTTCGAACCGGATGTTGTAGTGATTGCGGACCCACTTGTAGACGAACAGGCGATATTCGAGGCAATAAAAAAGAGGATACCGATAGTGGCGATATGTGACAGCTACACCAGCCTCGATTACGTGGATCTGATAATACCCGGTAATAACAAGGGCAGGAAAAGCATGGGTGCAATCCTCTATCTCCTTGCCCGTGAAACACTCAAGAAGAAGGGAGAACTAGATGACGACGATTTTGGCTACAGTATATCAGATTTCGCCGGCGAGGAAATAGAGTAAACTTTCTATATTTATTAATCTCAAAGCCCAAATGTCTTTAGGGTGTTAGACCATCATAATACGTAACTCAGCCGCTGCTGGGCAGTTCTATCCCAGAAGCTCAGGCGATATAGAATCGATGCTCGACAAGTTCCTCAGAAGAGCAGATGTGGATGTAAGGGATGTGGTCGGTGGTGTGGTTCCACACGCAGGCTATATGTACTGCGGAAAAACCCAGGCACATGTCTACAAGTCCCTTATGGAAGATATAAACACCTTCGTCATACTTGGACCGAGTCATGCTGGTACGGGTGCTTCGGAGGCAATAATGACATCGGGAATGTGGAAGACTCCGCTCGGAGGTGCAAGAATAGACACAGACCTGGCTGAGGCCATACTGGAAAACTCGGAATACCTTGAAGACGACTACACGGCCCACAACCAGGAACATTCGATCGAAGTACAGCTTCCGTGGCTACAGAAAAGATACGGTAATTTCAACTTTGTGCCGATATCCATGGCAGAAAGTGAACTCGACGTGGCAAGGGACGTGGGCAGAGCCATAAAGAAGGCGCGTGAAGAAACCGACACCGGTTTCATAACACTGGCTTCATCTGACTTCACACACTTCGGAGCTTCCTACGGTTATCAGCCTGTAACAGGAGGTATAAGCAAAAAACTCGACTTCATAGAGAAGGTCGACAGGGAGGCTGCATCTGCGATAGAGAAACTCTCTCCAGAGACCTTTGTGGACGTCGTTGAGAAGTACGACACAACTGTATGTGGAGTCGGTCCAATAAGCGCCTTGCTTTACTACCTGGAGGATATTGCTTCCAGAGGCACGCTGCTGGACCATTCGACCTCATTCGAAGTGTCCAAGAACAAGAACTCCATAGTCGGTTACTGTGGGATAATCATAGAGTGATGCACATGGACGAAGAAACAGAAGAGAAGATCATGGGCTATGCCCTGAGAAACGCGATAAGCCACTGCGGTGAGGCAAACGTAAATGCGGTTCTCGGGGGGATCATGTCAGAAAGGGACGGACTGAAACCAAGGGAGATAATAGACACCGTAAAGAAAATCGTGTCCGAAGTCAACTCTCTGTCAGGGGAAGAACAGAAGGAGAGAGCGGAGAAGATTGGAATCGAGCTTGAGGTGGAATCCGAGGAAGAAGACGACAGTTTACCGGAAATACCCAACGAGGAAGGTCAGGTAATAACCAGGGCAGCACCAAATCCAAACGGTCCTTTCCACCTGGGAAACAGCAGGGCATACATACTCTCTTATCTATACGCCGAGAGGAACGATGGACGCTTTATCCTGAGATTTGATGATACAAATCCATCGAGTCCTGAAAAGTCTCCAAAGAAGAAGTTCTACAAATGGATAGAGGAGGACCTGGAATGGCTAGGGTGCAAGCCTGATCTCGTTATAAAATCATCAGACAGACTCGATGTATACTACGAGCTTGCATATGAACTTCTGGAAGATGGAAACGCATACGTGTGCACATGTGACTCTCCTGAATGGAAGAAAATGAGAGACAGAAAAGAAGGATGTCCCTGCAGAGATCTTGAACCCGAAGAAAATATAGACAGGTGGCATATGATGCAGGACGGGGAGTACGAAGAGGGAGAAGCAGTTCTAAGGATAAAAACAGACATAGAACACAAAAACCCTGCGAGGAGGGACTGGCCGGCCTTTAGGATACTTAAGGACCACGACCATCCCTTTGTTTCAGAGGACTACACTGTCTGGCCTCTCTACAATTTCGCCTCTGCAGTAGACGACCACGAGCTCAATGTAACCCATATATTCAGAGCAAAGGAACATTCAACCAACACAAAGAACCAGAAGGATCTATACGAATACTTTGACTGGGAGTACCCGACAACGATCCACCACGGATTCCTCTCACTTAAAGGCGCCGTACTGTCTACAAGTAAGATCAGGAAAGGGATACAGTCCGGAGAGTACGCGGGGTGGGACGACCCCAGACTGGGAACCGTGAGGGCTCTCAGAAGAAGGGGCTTCCAACCAGAGGCCATAGAGAAACTTATAAGAAAGTACTCGGTGAAGGGATCCAACGCCGAGGTTTCCATGCAGGAGTTTACCAGCATGAACAGGAAGGTAGTTGATCCTGTTGCAAGCCGTTACTTCTTCGTGTCAGATCCTGCTGAGATAAAGGTGGACGGCGCCGGGAAGAAAGGAGGTATAGAGTTGCCTTTGCACCCCGAGAAGGACGGTACCAGAAAATTGGTTGTGGGTAAAAACTTTCTGGTTGAAAGAGAAGACCTGGAGTCAAACCGCGGGGAAGTTATCCGACTCAAGGGTCTGTACAATATAGAGGTGCCCGAGGAAGGGGAGAACTGCAAATACGCAGGAGACAGCATAATTCAAGATATGCCAAAGGTCCACTGGCTGCCCGACTCGGAAGAAGAAACCATGGACTGTGAGGTGATGATGCCGAGCGGAGAAAAAACTGAAGGAAAGGTGGAACGTAACGTACTCGAAGAAAAGATAGGCAGCGTACTGCAGTTCGAGCGGTTCGGCTTCGTGAGAGTAGACGGAAAGGAAGGTCTGCCTTGTTTTTACTTTGCACATAAATAGGGGCAGTAAAAAGTTTTAAATACTTTAAAACGTTTAGAAGTTCAGACCCGAAGTCCATGACTTCGGTATGGTCACAGAAGACCAAGATGAAAATCACTGATGAAAAAATCACGTGAGGTGATTGGATGGCAGATTATGTAAAATTCAATGTTTCAGACGACCTCGAGGACAAGACCCTCGAAGCCGTTGAGACTGCGAGAGCCACCGGAAAGCTCAGTATAGGAACAAACGAAGTGACAAAAGCAATTGAAAGGGGTAGTACAGATTTGGTTATAATAGCCGAAGATGTCGAACCTCCTGAAGTTGTTATGCATCTACCAGCTATATGCGAAGAAAAGGCGATTCCCTACACCTTTGTAGGGGAGAAGGAAGAGCTGGGTAGAGCATGCGGGATAACCGTTCAGACGGCTTCAGCCGCTATAACCGAAGTTGGTGACTCCGAAGGTCTCGTAAAGGAAATCGCTGATGAGGTAAAGACTTTAAAAGCTACGGAGTAAATGATGCGCTATGGCAGAAGAAGCTGTCCCAGGAAGAGTAGTACAGATACTTGGAAGAAGTGGTGTCGGAGACGTCACCGCAGTCAGATGCAAGGTTCTTGAAGGACAGGACCAGGGAAAGATCCTGGTGAGGAACGTAGTCGGCCCTGTAAAGAAGGGCGACACACTGATGCTCAGAGAAACCGAGATGGAGTCCGGAGGAAAAATCAAGAAGTGATATAGATGGAATGTACCTTCTGTGGAAAAAAGATAGACAAGGGCGAAGGCAAGATATTTGTAAAAAGCACGGGCGAAAGCTTCTATTACTGCTCCTCAAAATGCGAGAAAAACCATCGGAAACTCGGAAGAGAACCAAAAGACACTAAATGGGTGAAATAAATATGAGATTTCTGATTTTCGGTCCGCCTGGCTCAGGAAAGGGAACCTACTCTTCAAGAATTGAAGACAGGATAAACGTAGAACACATCGCCACCGGAGATATGTTCCGGGAGGCTGTGAAAAAGGATACCGAACTTGGAAACAAGGTCAAGGGGTACCTTGACAAAGGAGAACTGGTTCCCGACGATCTCGTAAATGAGGTAGTCAGAGAAAGACTCAAGGAAACAGGCATGGACAACTTCATACTCGATGGCTATCCAAGGACGGTAGAACAGGCAGAGTTTCTAGATGACATCGTCAACATAGACGCGCTCATACTTCTGGACGTCACCGATGAGATAATAATAGAAAGGCTTTCCTCGAGAAGAATCTGTAGGGAATGTGGAGAGGTTTTCAACAAGCTCTTCAACCCACCCGAAGAGGAGGGAGTCTGTGATGAGTGCGACGGTGAACTGTACCAGAGAGAGGACGACAAACCAAAGGTCATAAAGGACAGGATAGATACATACGAGAACAGATCGGAGCCGGTGATCCACTACTTCGAAGGCAAGGTTCCTGTCGTAGTGAACAAGTGCAGAAAGGCCAACGCCTCGATAGAAAAGATGGTCGAGAGTATAATAGAACAGCTGAAGAAAAGGGAACTGGTTTCTTAGCCCTTTAGGAGTCCTTTGTTCTTAGCATACTTCCCATAGGATTCGAACTCCAGTAGATCCTCATCCTCCTTACCTAGCCAAGAGTCCACGCTCCTTTCCTTTTGCTTCTGTTTCTCCTTTATATGTTCCGTAACCGTTATGTCGAAGGCGTCGGAACCTGCACCGGAACCATAGGAAGTTATAAATATCCTTTCTCCGGGTGATGCCTGGTCCAGAACCCTACACAGACCAAGAGGAACGCAAGCAGAGTAGGTGTTTCCTATCCAGTCGACAACTATTGTTGGCTCGATCTGCTCCTCGGTGAACCCAAGTCTTCCGCCGACCTTTCTTGGAAACTTGCCGTTTGGCTGATGGAAGAGTGCGTAGTCGTAGTCCTCGGGTTCCGTTCCTTGTTTGTCCATAAGCCTTTTTGCAGCAGTCTCTATATGCTTAAAGTAGGCGGGCTCTCCTGTGAACCTTCCAAAGTGTACGGGAAACTCCTTTGTTTCGCCTCTGAGAAAATCAGGCGTGTCCGTAGAAAAAGACTCATATCCGTTTATCACAGCTATGGGCTTCTCCTTCCCTACCAGTATGGCAGCCCCACCGTCTCCTGCCATAAATTCGAGGGTTCCACCTGGCTCGGCCTGGGATGAATCGGAGCCTATGGCCAATCCATAATCTATTGTTCCTGCCTTGACAGAATCGTGTGCCTCTATAATCGCCTGAGTTCCTGCCTTACATGCAAACTCAAAGTCCACGCACTGCTTGTCCGAGCCTATCAGCTCCGCAACTATTGAGGCAGTGGGGTTAACAGCGTAGGGATGGGATTCGGATCCTACCATTATCTTTCCTATCTCAGATGGCTCCACATCGTTGTTCTTCAAACAGTTGAGCGCAGAGTTCATGGCATAGGAACCCGGATCGTCCCACTTTCCAGGAAAGCTTTTTACGAGGCCTTCAACTTCACCGCCCCATACCTTACATATCTCCTCTGATTTTATCCTTTTCCTCGGAACGTGAACTCCGTAGTCGACAATACCAATTCCATTGGTGACATCGGAAGTTCCCGAACAAGGTTCGGGTGAGTGGTAGTTTTGTCTTGGTCTCCAGACGTAGGTGTAGAACTTAATCTCATTTGACTCCCCCAGAAGACCTATCTCCGCTCCAACCTCTTTACCCGTGGCCCTTTCCTTCGTATCGATTATACCCGGGGCCTTGAAATCCTCTCCTTCAAGTTCGATTAAACCAACAGCATAGGGTACCTTGTAATCCAGATCGAAGTCGCTTGTGGACTTCCTGACAAGAGACGACGAATGTACCTCGCCTCTCTTCGGGAGATCTACCCAGAACAGATCGCCCTTTCTCCCACAGTCACTGCAGAAGTTCCGAGAGGAAAGGTACGTCTTTCCACACTTGTTGCACTTCTTCCCCCTCAGATATCTCAGATCCAAGGTTCTTCTGTACTCGGGTCCTGTCCATTCCATATATATCTTCAAGGTTTTCTTAACAAGGAAACCACGGCCGTTCCGCCGCTTCCGCCTACGTTGTGCGTAAGCCCAACCTTTGCACCAGGGACCTGTCTCTCGCCGGCCTCGCCTCTGAGCTGCTCGGTTACCTCGACGGCCTGGGCTATACCGGTTGCGCCAACAGGATGGCCCTTTGCCTTCAGACCCCCTGAAGTATTTACATACAGCTCACTGTTGTTAGGAAGTTCGTAAGGTATAGGAGCTTCCTTATCCTCGCAGCCGGAGAGGCTCTTCTTTATCCATTTCCATACCTCTTTCTTGGGCGAAAAGCCCAGATCCTCCAGAGCCAGGACTTCAGCTATAGAAAAACAATCATGTACCTCTGCAACATCCACATCTGCAGGTGTCAAGCCAGACGATTTGTAGGCCCTTTTAGCAGCTTTTTTTGTGGAAACCAACGTCAAGACATCCTCCCTTTCAAAAAGAGCTATAGAATCGTTGACCCCGACAACTTCCTCCAGTAAAACATAGTTGGAGCCGAGCTCCTTTGCCTTTTTCTCGGTGGTCATTATCGCTGCAGCGGCACCGTCAGCTATACCCGAAGAGTTCAAAAGTTTCGTAGGACTTGCTACCCTGAAGGAGTTTTTGACCTTGTCGTGTGTTACCTCAAAGGGGTACTGGGCCCTGGGATTTTTTGACGCATTTTTGTGGCTCTTTACAGCTATATGATCAAAGTCTTCTTCCTCTGCATCCGTCTCCTGTATATACCTGTCCTTAAGCATACCATAGAGAGCAGGGAAGGTGAAGCCCAATTCTTTGCCCATATCCGAGGCGGCACTTAATATCTTGGTGGCCTGATCTGTTGGTTTATCTGTCATTTTCTCAAAGCCACCTGCCATTATTATCTTATCATCACCGTTGTGGGCTCCCGCAAGTACATCGTTGAAAGACGCCTCCAGAGCAAGCCCGCCGGAAGAGCATGCGCCCTCTATTCTCCTTCCCAGAACCTCGGACTCGGTATCACCCTTGAATATCTCAGAAAACACCTTCGAAGCTGTGTGCTCCTGTCCACCAAACATCCCAAGAGACATGTTACCGAGAAAGAACTTGTCTATGTCGCCCTTCATTATACCTGCATCCTGAAGCGCCTGTAACCCTGCCTCCTCGACCAACTCCACCCAGGACTTGTCCCAGAGTTCTCCGAACTCCGTATGTCCAACGCCTATTACGGCAACATTTTCTCCCATAGAAGACTTATGGCAACCCGAGGCTTAAAAGTCTTTCGACAATAATACTATACTATATAGAACGAATGTCGAATATTTACTTAATTGTGCCGTACCCTATGAGGCGCCACTTGTTTTCTATCTGTCTGGATATGGCAACCCTTTCGCCGCACATGGAACATATGGGCAATTTGAGCTTGACCTCTGCCTCCTTCTCGCCGTCGACCTCCCTCGCAGACGTAACAACACCGGCAGTCTTTGAGGTACCAACGGTCAACATAAGTGGTTCGTTGGTCTTCACATCGTCCACAACCTTCTCTCCTGCCACACCTGCCACCTTGTCAAAGGTATGGATTTCCAGTACAATTTCCTCGAGCATGTCAGGTAGCTCGCCTGGGTATCCCACAATCGATCCTGCAAGATTGTCGCTCCTCGTCATCGCCGGATCCAGCTTGGTCTGGATTCCAAGGAGTCCACCAGGACCCGCCTTCTTCAAACTCTTCCCAACCTTTTCCATTTCAACAATTTCGGTCCTTATCGGCTTTATCTCCCCGTCCCTCCTGACTCCTGGCTTTATCTCTATCTCGTCCCCCGTCTCAAACTCTCCTCGTAAGATACTACCGCCGATAACACCACCGCTTAGGTTCTCCATGGGAGTTCCTGGCTTGTTGACATCAAAAGATCTTGCAGTCATCATCCTTGGGCTTGCTTCGGAATCCCTTTCGGGCGTAGGTATTTCTTCCTCTATGGCCTGAAGAACTGCATCGACATTCACCCTCTGAAGAGCGGAAACAGGTACTACGGGCGCGTCCTCTGCAACGGTATCCTTGACAAACTCCTTTATCTGCTCATAGTTCTCTCTGGCCTCTTCTTCAGAGACCCTGTCTATCTTGTTCTGTACTATTATTATATTGTCTATACCAGCGATATCAAGCGTTTTGAGATGTTCAGCGGTCTGTGGTTGTGGACACGGCTCATCTGCAGATATAACAAATATACATCCGTCCATAAGGGCTGCACCGGACAGAACAGTTCCCATGAGGGTTTTGTGACCCGGAACATCTACAATGGAGATGGTTCTCTGGGGCTCGGTGTCTCCAAAACACGTGGGACATTTTTCCGTAGTGCAGTAACAGTTCGGTTCGTCACAGTCCTCGCATCTATATATGGTAGCATCCGCATACCCCAATCTTATAGTAATACCCCGCTTTATCTCCTCGGAATGTGTATCTGCCCACTTACCCGAGATGGCCTGGGCTAAAGTTGATTTCCCGTGGTCTACGTGTCCCATCAAGCCTATATTTACCTTTGGTATCATCCTTTCGTCCGGATCTGTCATATTATCTTCACCTCTACTCCTTTTCTTCTTCTGGATCCTTTTCCTCTCCCTCGTCTGGTTCTTCTGTTTCCTCGGCTTCTTCAGGTTCTTCCTCCTCTTCGGACTCTTCTTCTTCGGCTTCCTCTTCGTCCTCCTGCGGCTCAGACTCGTCGAGACCCAGAAGCTCAGGCACACCCTCCGCATCGCTTTCTCTTTCTGTTATCCTTGTATTTACCTGAACCACTTCCTCGGAGACTGTCTCACCTCTTACAGATTTGCGCCTCTTCTCGCCGTCTTCGTCGGGCCTGTAACCAGGACCCTTCTTCATAAGAATCTTCCGTCTGCCGCTGCCACCGATACCTCTCCTCATGGGAAAACCGTCTTCATCACTTCCGCCGGTCACTCTCAGTGTGTAGCCCTCAAGGCCTATCAAAGACCCGTTGAACTCCTCACCGATCTTGGTCCCTATAAGGGGAGTGGCCTCCTTCTCCACCTGCCATGATTTGCCTTCTTCGGGATCGGAAATGCTTATTTTAAAAATGTTGATCACCTCGTCCGGATCAGTCTCTTGAAAACAGGGTTTCCAAGCGTGGAAACAGATGTCTCCAGATCATCCCCGGGCTAACTTGAAAGACGTAGCAAGCTATTTAAAGATTATGGGACGACGGATAAACTTGTCACCGGATAGCCGGAGCCTAACCGTATTTCTCTTCCTTGACCTCCTCCAGAACCTCCTTCTCGCCCTTGGAAAGCATATCCTCGAGCTCCTCCAGCTTCCTTATGTCTCTGTCAGACAGTAGATTGTAAAGCACATCTCCCTCTTCGACCTGTCTGCCTACGGTCACCTTGCTTATAGACACAGCAACCTTGTCTCCGCCTCTGGCCTCCTCTACAGAAACACCTTCATCCTGTATCTCCCTGATGCTTCCCACTCTGCTGCCCTCCTTTACGAGATCGTATCCTGGCTTAATAACACCGCCCATGACCTCACAACCTATCACGGCCGGTTTCCTCTGCCTGAAGACGTAGCCCGGAAGCAGACGTATCTTCCCGGGTCTTGTAACCTCCTCCAGCTTCTCCTTCCTGATCTGCTCCCTTTTCTCGTCCTTCCACTCTTCGTATTCCTCGAGTATCTCGTAAACCACGGAGCTTGAAAATATTTTAACATCCTCTTCACACATCCTGGCGGCGTCAGTAATATCCACATTAAAGGCAAATATGGCCCTCTTCAGAGGATCCTCCACGGAGCTCTCCTCCATGACATCCTTCCTCGTAACGTCGCCTATAGAAGCCTTGCTTATGGGGATATCCTTTTCCTCGAGCATGGTTATCATTCCTTCGAGGCTTCCGAGGGTATCTGCCTTCAGGGTGACGCCCTCTCCTTCTGTATCTATCTCGACGCTGTCGACCTCTTTCTCTAGCTCTTTTTTGGCTTTCTCCGTATCGCCACCGGGCCGTAAGCTCTGGAGGGGGGAGCCGGCAATCACATCCTCCAGATCAGGACCAGAGATCTTGACTCCTGAAGCAGCCCTTGCTTCTTCCACGTCCTCAAACTTCTTCTCCGTCCGCAGCTCCTGTAGCTCCCTCGGTTTGAGAAGTGCCTTGATCTTTGAAACCACGGGATCCTTTCCTCCAACGATGACTGTATCGCCCCTTTTCATAATACCCTCATAAAGTATAACGTCCAACGTTGTTCCGAGCCCTCTCGACTCCTTGACCTCCAGAACCGTTCCCTTTCCTACCTCGGACTCCAGCTCCAACTCCTTGCTCAGGAACTTCTGAGAGAGACCTATGAGAACCGCCAGAAGATCAGGGATGCCTTCGCCCGTGAGCCCTGAAACAGGAACCACGGCCACCTTCTCTCCAAAGTCGTCCACCCTATCGAACCTGTCGGAAGTTATACCCCTCTCCGAGAGATCTCCCATGAGCTCATATATCATCTCATCGAGTCGATTTCTTGTATCTTTTCTCTGTCTTTTGTAGGCCTCGGAAAAGCACACACCTTCCTCTGAATTCCAGCCCTTTATACTATCTATTTTGGTGGCAGCCACGACAAAGGGCGTGTTGAACTCCTTGAGGAACTTGAGTGACTCCTCCGTCTGAGGCTTAAAACCATCGTTGACATCCACAACAAGAACCGCCAGATCTGAAACCGAGCCGCCTCTTTTTCTAAGCGTAGTAAAGGCCTCGTGACCAGGAGTATCTATAAACAGAAGACCGGGTACCTTTATGTCCTCGGAAGAAAGCAAACCTCCACAGAGGTCTCTAATTACATCCAGGGAGATCTCCGTGGCTCCTATGTGCTGCGTTATCCCGCCTGCTTCCCCGGCAGCCACGCTTGTTTCTCTTATGCGATCCAAGATCGAGGTCTTTCCGTGGTCCACGTGCCCCAGTACCGATATTATTGGCTGTCTTCTTTTTTCTGACATTTCCGGCACCTCCTGCATATATAGTGCTAACAGGGATCATTCCTACACTAGAATTTCACCGAAGATATTTAAAAATAGCAAACGGTGTATGCAGCTTCATACGTCAAAAAACGGAGATACATTTATAAAATTGTCGAACAATGCTTTAGACGAAGAAGATACTGAGAACGTTTAAAGAAATTTAAAACTTTTAAAATGTGCAGAACAATAATAGGAAAGTATTAGGATGGGGTAACTGTGAAACAGATAAGGATACACGGACGCGGAGGCCAGGGTTCCGTTACAATGGCATCCATGATGGCCGAGGCAGCCTTTGAGTCTGGAAAAAATGCTCAGGGTTTTCCTTCCTTCGGCGTCGAGAGATTGGGTGCACCCATAGAGGCCTTCGTAAGGGTAGACGACAGAGAGATAACCGACAGAAGTCAGGTATACAATCCCGACTACGTCATAGTCCAGGACTCTACCCTGATAGAGCTTGTAGATGTAGCCAATGGCCTGAAAGACGACGGAATGATACTTGTGAATACTTCCGCCGATGCAGAAGGTATAGATATTGATACAGAAGCAGAGATAGTAACTGTGGATGCTACCGAGATAGCGATGAAGCATCTTGGAAGACCTATTATGAATACCGCTCTATGTGGAGCCTTTGCAAAGGCAACCGGCCTCATGGAGAGGGAAAGCATGGCCAAGGTAATTGAAAAGACATTTGAAGGTGAGATAGGGGAGAAAAACGTAAAGGCCATGGAAGAAGCCTACGAGGTGGTAGAATGACCGAGGATCCCTACGAAGATTTGAAGATAAGCAAGGGGGCCGTAGTTAAGCCCAGGACAACACTGGTCAATAAAACAGGTAGCTGGAGGTCCGAAAAACCGATTATAGACCATGAGAAGTGTATCGCGTGCGGAAACTGTGAAAAGTTCTGCCCTGATATGGCGGTCAAGGAAACAGAAGAAGGCAAGTTTGAGATCGACCTCGAGTACTGCAAAGGCTGTGGAATATGTGCCGAAGAATGCCCTGTAAAGGCTATAATAATGGAAGAGGAGGAGAAATGATATGGCAAAAATGATGACCGGATACAATGCAGTAGCCGAAGCCGTGAAGGCGTGTAATCCCGATGTTATACCTGCATATCCCATAACACCACAGACGGATATCGTGGAAAGGATAAGTGAGATGGTCGCAGATGGAGAGCTCACAAGCGAATACGTAAGAGTAGACAGCGAGTTCAACGCCGCTTCCACAGCACTGGGCGCCAGCGCCGCCGGAGCAAGGATTTTCACCGCGACCTCCTCACAGGGCCTGAAGCTTATGAGCGAGCCACTTTTTAGCGCATCTGGTATGAGACTTCCGCTCGTGCTCGCTATAGCCAACAGAAGTCTTTCTGCCCCTCTGAGTATATGGGGAGACCATACGGATACGTTTGCAGAAAGAGACGGCGGGATGATACAGTTCTACGCCGAAGATGTTCAGGAAGCCATGGACAACGTCGCCATGGCGTACCGGGTCGCAGAAGATAAAGATATTTCACTGCCGGCACTTTCCTGTCTGGATGGCTTCATACTGACGCACGTACAGGAAAAGGTTGATCCATTTACACAGAAGGAGATGAAGGAGTTCCTGCCGGAGAGGGAACCGATACACACACTGGATCCGTCCGACCCGATATCGATGGGAGCCTATGCAAGGCCTGAACACTGGACTGAAACCAGATACGAGGTACACAGAGCTGTAAACAAGGCGAAGGACAAGATAGGAAAGGCTGTGAAGGAGTTTGCAGATGTTTTCGGCAGGGAGTACGGACTCGAACACAGTGGGCTTCTGGAAACGTACAGGGCCGAAGATGCAGACGTGATACTGGTGGCCCTTGGGAGCGTCTGCGGAACCATGAGATACGTTGTTGATGAATACAGGGACAAGGGGGAGAAGGTCGGCATGGTAAGACCGAGGGTCTACAGACCGTTCCCCGTAAAAGAAATAAACAAGGTTCTCGAAGACGCAGAGGCCATTGCCGTTCTGGAGAAGGACGTTTCACTTGGATATCAGGGCGGGCTTGCAATAGATATAAAGTCGGCGCTATACTCCAACGGGAGCAGGATACCTATACTGAACTTTATCGTTGGCCTTGCCGGAAGAGACGTCACGAAGGACAACCTGAGAAACATCGTGGAACAGACGAAAGAACTCCGTGGAAAGAAACCGGAGGATGTTGACTTCGGCGACGAAGAAAGGTGGGAACCTCTCAGAACTGAACTTCTGCCAGGTGATGAAGAATGACCGAAGACAAGTTCAAACACGAAGAAGATCTATTTTGCTCGGGACACCGGGCCTGTCCAGGCTGTGGTGCAGCCCTGACCTCCAAACTGGTTACAGAAGCAACCGGACCACAGACAATACTTTCGATGCCAACCGGATGCATGGAGGTAACAACGACACCATACCCCGAAAGCGCCTGGGGAATAAGCTGGATACACAACATATTCGAGAACTCTGCGGCAGTGGCCGGAGGAATCGAAACGGCATACAGATCCTTCGACAAAAGAAACAAGGAAGGATACATGAACCACGAGGACGTAAACTTCGTGGTCCTCGCAGGCGACGGAGCAACCTTTGATATCGGAATAAGAAGCCTGAGTGGTATGATGGAGAGGGGACACGACGTTCTCTATATATGCTACGACAACGAAGCCTACATGAATACAGGGATCCAGAGAAGCAGTAGCACCCCAATCGGTGCAGCTACAACAACCAGTCCTGCAGGAAAGGAGAGCTTCGGTGAAGACGTCCACAAGAAGGACATGCCAAGTATAGCGGCGGCCCATGGCCTGGAATATGTGGCCACAGCCAGCGTCGCGTACCCAGAGGACTTCAAGAAAAAGGTGGAGAAAGCTCTGGAGATAGAGGGTCCGAAATATATACAGATATTTGCTCCTTGTCCACGGGGCTGGAGACATGAATCTAAAAATTCAATCGAAATAGCCAGACTTGTGGTGGAGACAGGACTGTATCCCATATTTGAAATGGAGAACGGGAAGATAACCAATGTAAAGAAACTGAAAGACAGGAAACCGGTGGAGGAGTACCTGAAGGTTCAGGGAAGATTCAAGCATCTCTTCGAGAAGGAAGGAGGAGAAGAGGTTTTAGAGGAGCTTCAGAAAATTGCCGATTCGAACGCTGAAAAAATCGGTATAGACAAAGAGTAAAAAACTATTCCAGTATTTCTATATCGTCGGTCTTTCCGTCACCATCTCTATCCAGACCTCTTATAACTCTGTAAAAATCCTCACCCGGCTTGTAACCATCCAAGACCTTTCCAGGTTGCTGTGTAACCCCGAGGATACAGGTCTTTGTCCCCTCGAAGTCAAGTCCTGAGAGAAGGATCCTGACGTGATCATTGTGTTTCACCTTGGCTACCAGTCCTATGTTTTCATCGGAGTAACTGTTTCCTGAGATATCAGACACTATCTTCCAGGTCCTCTCCCAGTCGAAGTTAACGTCAAGCTCCTCATTAAGATCCCTCGACACTGTATTGGTTATGGGACCGCCTATAAGAATCATGTCTCTGTCCAGGGCTTCCTCTGCCTTGACTTCGGTATCCAGTTTTACTACGAACCTGTCCTCTAGGCCACAGAAGCCGCCCAGATACAGTCCGAGCTGTACTGCGTAATGGCCGTCCCTGGCCGCAGTCATGAAGGGCCCGTGTTCCTTTGGTGATCCAACAACTACAGAACCACTGAAGGTCCCCGATCCTATGAACTCGGAGAAGAAGCCAAGGACCTCGCTCTCAACATCCAGACTGCTTCTCCTGCTCCTGCTCCAGTCCTCGCTTATATCAAAGGCCAGTGCACCTGCAACGGGACGGTAAAATTTACAGAGTGCACCTCCCCTTCTCTCCTCTCGTGAAACCTCCACAAGACCGGCTCTCTTGAGCTTCTTTATATGGTAGTAAATCTTTTGCTCGTGTATATCCAACTTCTCTGCAATCCTCTTGGGGTAAGTCTCCTCCTCTATTATTTCCTTAAAGACCTGGAGGGTCTTATCGCTTACCAAATCGGCATCCTCTTTTTCAAGGAGCTTCACGTCCTTCATCCAGAGCTCTCCCTCGTCCTCTTTGACAAGTCTTTCGGGCATACTGTCCTATTGTGAACCCTTTTATAAATATTTTAATAACACAAAGGATTATACTTTAATTATTTTTATATAGGTTAACACACAACTTTGTTAAGAAAGAATGAAAGCTCTCATACTTGCAGCCGGTAAAGGAACCAGGCTCCGTCCACTTACCGACAACAGGCCGAAGGTTCTGGTGGAAGTCAATGGCAAGCCTTTGATAGAACACGTGATAGACGGCATCAGGTCTCTTGGAATAGAGGAGATAACGGTCATCAAAGGTTACATGGGCAGCATGCTTGAGGAAAGGCTCAGCAAGTACGAAGGACTTACGTTTCTGGAGCAGAAAGAGCAGCTAGGGACGGCACACGCCATAGGCATGTCCTCCTTTGATTCGCCCTTTCTGACTATGAGCGGGGATGTCCTCACACACACGGAAAACATCGAAAAGGTCGTTTCAAGATTTGAAAAGGGTGGTTGGAAAGCTGTTATAGGAAGCTTTGAGGTGGAAAACCCTGAGGAATTCGGCGTCCTGGAGGTCGAGGGTGATCGGGTAAGAGACATAGCGGAAAAGCCTGACAACCCTCCATCCAATCTTATAAACACAGGAACTTACGTCTTCCCTCCTGAGATATACGATTACATAGATAGAACAGGCCTATCGGAAAGAGGCGAATACGAGATAACAGACTCGATCGAGATGATGCTGGAGGACGGCTTGAGTGTCGCCCACGCAAAGTTTGACAACTACTGGATAGACGTTGGGAGACACGAAGACCTGGAAAGAGCCAGAAACCTCGTAAACAAAAACGGAAACGAGGATAAGTGAAATGTGCGGAATAACAGCTTATTACGGCGACCGGGAAACATGCGAAATCCTTCTTGATTCCATGAAAAGACTGGAATACAGAGGATACGACTCGGCAGGAATTGCTGTCCTTTCCAAACCCAAAATATCTGTTAGAAAGGACACAGGGAAGCTTGATGAAATAGAAGGAAAACTCAACCACGGGAACAGCAAGTCCAGGGCCGGGATAGGTCATACCCGCTGGGCCACCCATGGAAATGTTTCCGAGAAAAATGCACATCCCCACACCTCGTGCGACGGTAGATTTGCTCTCGTACACAATGGAATAATAGAGAACTGGGAAAAACTGAAGGAGGGTCTGGGTGAACATGAATTCCAGTCGGAAACCGACTCCGAGGTCGCGGCCCACTACATCGAGGAAAGGGCAAAAAATAAAGGCACGGAAAAGGCAATCCGGGACTTCATGAGAGAGGCTGCGGGAAGCTACGCGATAGCTCTCCTAGATTCCGAAGAGGACAGACTCTTCGCAGTGAAAAGCGGGTCGCCCATGGCAATCGGCATGGGGGAGAAAGAAATATTTTTGGCCTCGGATGTCTATGCTTTCTCACCGTACACAGACAAGGTTACGTTTATGAAGGACGGTGAATACGCCGTTGTCGAGGACTGTGATATCGTTGTAAAAAACACGAGGGGTGAAGAGGTCGGGAAAAGGGTCGAAACCATCAGATGGGAACAAGATGATTCGGGGAAGGGCGCATTCGACCATTATATGCAGAAGGAAATAACGGAGATCCCTCGGAGCCTGGAAAAACTGCAAAACTCCTTAGAGACGGATCAGAGGGACACACTTAGGAGGTTTACCGAGAAACTGAAGGATTGCGGAAAAGTTATATTTACTGCTGCAGGGACAAGCTACCATGCTTCCCTGTTGGGCGTGTACTTCCTCCAGAAGGCAGGTGTGGAGGCACAGGCACTGATAGCTTCTGAGTTCGAGAACTATGAGAGGGTAGACGAAAATACTCTCCTGGTCCCTATTTCTCAGTCCGGTGAAACCAAGGACGTTCTCGAGGCGATGGACTATTCAAAACAGGAAGGCGCGGAGATAGCCTCTATAACGAACGTCCCACATTCGACCGTCGAGAGAAAGTCAGACCTAAACCTCAGGATAAGGGCAGGACAGGAGCTATGCGTAGCTGCAACAAAGACCTTCACCAACCAGTTGTATGTCCTTATGAAGTTGGCGGAGAGTATAAACGGGACAAAGGTGGAAAACAGCCTCATGGAGAAAATTAAAGAGGCCATCGAGAGGAACGAGGGTCAGATAAAGAAACTCGCAGAGGAAATGAAGGACGAAAAGGACGTCTACATAATCGGAAAGGGGGAAACGTACCCTGTGGCGAGGGAGATAGCACTGAAGTTAAAGGAAATCTCCTACATACACGCAGAGGGAATGATGGGCGGCGAACTGAAGCACGGTACTCTGGCCCTTGTTGAGGATGGAACCCCTGTCATTTCGCTCATACCTGGCAAAGGATCCGATATAATTTCAAACGTAAAGGAAGCCGAATCCAGAGGCGCAAAAATAATAGAGGTATCACCGGACTACGGAGATTTTTATGTTCCTGAAAACTCAAACGGAGACTTTGCATTCTTCTCTTCCGTCCTTGGATTTTTACTGACATACTGGACGGCAAGGAAGAAAGGACTTCCTGTTGATAAGCCACGTAACCTTGCGAAGTCGGTGACGGTACAGTAGCCTCGAAACTTTTAAAGATTCTGTACAAAGGTAGATTATGTCAAACGAGGAAAGGATGGGTTATCACAAGGGTGCGCTCGAATCTCTCGTAAACGAAAAGATCGAGCTATCGCGCCTGTTAAGCATAGTAGATTCGCTCATACAGAGACATTCTAAAGCCTTGCAGGAAATGGGTGTCGATGTTGAAAAATTCATGGAAAATGTACAGAAGAAAAGGGAAGAGAAAACCAAAGACATGGCTCAGAAAAATCACAGGAAAGGCGGCGATACGGGCCTATCGGATGAGAGGTTACCGGAGTAGCCCAATCAGGTGAGAAAATCATATCAGTAATACTGGACGCGAACTTCCTAATGGCTCCCGGAGAGCTTGGCATCGATATCTTTGAGGAAATCGATGGCATCCTGAAGAGAGAGTACGAGCTCGTGGCACCGGAACCGGTTAAAATAGAGGTACAGAATCTATCAAAGGGCAGGGGCGAGGAGGCGAAAGCAGCCAGGATAGCTCTGGAACTCATGGAGAGAAACGAAGTGGAAATTGTTGATACGAAGAGGAGGGACGGCGATTCCTCGGTGATCGAACTTGCAAGAAGGTCTGAAAATCCTGTTATAGCCACAAACGATAAAAATCTTAGGAAACAGTTTAGACAGAGATCGGTACCAACTCTGTATATCCGTACAGGGGATCATGTCAAACTGGAGGGAGATGTGAGATAGATGGAAATCAAAAAACGAGAATCCGGAAAAATCCTTTTCCTGGTCAAGGCTCGACAGGGCAGCAGGTGCAGGTACAGATACGATGACAGGATCCTCCGTCTGGAGAGCATGTTACCCGAAGACATGGTATACCCCGAGGACTACGGTATTGTACTGAGGACGTCCTCGAAAACAGGGGAGCCTCTTGATGGGTTCATGCTCACAAAGGAGTCCCTGGAACCTGGCTCTATAATAGAGGCCCGGCCGATTGCTTGCATAAGGACACAGGAAGAAGAGGTAAGGAACGACAAGGTAATACTGGTTCCAGAGGACGATCCCGGGATGAAAGATTTGAAGGACTTCGAAGACATGGGAGCAGAGCTTAGGATGGAGATCAAGGGTTTTATAAACGACCTTTACGAACTGAAGGGAGAGGAAGCGGGTCTAAAGAGCTCATTGGGACCCGAGGAAACAAAGAGATTAATAAAAAACTGCAAAAAGATATATAAAAGAAGGAATGGTTAAGTATGTGTCAGCTGTGAGGGGTCTATATGTACAAGATTATACAGGCAAAGGACACGGTAAGAGTTGGTCCAGAGAAGTTCAACATGGGACTTGAGGACTCTATATACGAATCACTTCGAGAAAAGTACGAAGGTGTCCTCGACAAAGACCTTGGTTTCATACTCTCGATAGAGGAGGTCAAGAAAGTAGGAGAAGGAAGAGTTCTTCCGGAAGACGGTGCAGCCTTCTATCCCACGGAGTTCAAGATGATGGTTTTTGAACCACAGGAACACGAGGTCGTGCTCGGGGAGATAGTAGACGTTACGGAGTTCGGTGGTTTCGTAAGAATAGGTCCGATAGATGCACTGATGCATGTCTCACAGGTTATGGACGACTACGTGAACTACGATGAAAAGAACGACGCTCTGGAAGGAAAGGAATCAAATAAAAGACTGAAGAACGGAGACCTTGTAAGGGCAAGGGTCATCTCAGTTTCCTACTCCGAAGACAACAAGGTTGGACTAACCATGAAACAGCCCCACCTTGGAGCTATAAAATGGCTCAGGGACAAAGAAGAAGAGGAAGAAAACGAAGAACAGTAAAGGTGCAATTAAATGGCAAAAAGAGAAAAGGCATGCAACGAGTGCAGAAGGCTTGTAAGAGGCAACGAGTGCCCTGCCTGCAAGACAACTGATCTGACCAAGAACTGGGAGGGTGTAGTGGTGGTAGTTGACCCTGACTCAGATATAGCCAAAACCGTTGGTATAGATACACCTGGAAAGTACGCAATAAAAACAAGGTGAACATTATGAAAATAAAAATAGACGAAAGGAAGGACAATCCCTTTCTGGAGAGAAAGGAACTGAAAGGAGTAATCGATCACCCCGAAGAGGCCACGCCTTCTTCCGAGTCCGTTAAAGAGTTCCTATCAGAAGAGCTGGGAACCGCCGAAGAAGATATAGAGATCGATAAGATATTCACCATAAGAGGTACACAGAAAAGCAGGTTCTGGGCAAAGGAATTCGGCAAGGTGTCGGGAAAGAAGGAAGAAAAAAAGGAGACGAAGAAGGAAGAACCAGAAGAAGAAAGCGACAAAAAAGAGTACGAAGAGATGCTCAACGGAACTATAGGCGACGGTAAAAAGGCCATAGAAGACATGGACAATCCGGATCTCGAACTTCTCCTGGAGATCGAAAAAGAGAACAAAGACAGAAAGGGGATGAAGGAGTTCATAGAGAAGAAGATGGGTGATTAAATGGGAAAACACGAAAACGTCAAGGTCTGGGAGAAATACGACGTAGAAGGAGACGATTTGGAAAGGAAGCAGAGAACCTGCCCAAGATGCGGAGACGGTGTTTTCCTCGCTGATCACGGCGACAGATTGACCTGTGGAAGCTGTGGTTTCTCAGAGATCAAAGAAGAACAGTGAATTTCTCCTGTAACTTATCTTCATCTATAGAGGCTTCTGTGCGTTTTTCTAGACCAAAAGAGGAACGAATATCAGAGCTACCATAGCAACAAGCTTTATCAGAACATTGAGAGAGGGTCCCGAGGTATCTTTCATTGGATCGCCAACGGTGTCGCCTACAACTGTTGCCTTGTGGGTTTCCGATCCCTTTCCTCCCAGATTCCCCTCCTCCACATATTTTTTTGCATTGTCCCAGGCACCGCCTGAATTGGCCATGGTAACTGCAAGCAGGAAGCCTGTAGAGATGTTACCTGCAAGCATGCCTGCAAGTGCTTCGGGTCCAAGTAATAAGCCAACGGCTATCGGTGAAATTATGGCCAGCGACCCGGGCAGAATCATCTCCTTGAGGGCGGAGTCCGTTGAGATCTCTATACATCTGGAATAATCCGGCTTGTCCTCTCCTGAAAGGATGTTCATCTCCTCGAACTGTCTTCTTATCTCGTCTATCATCTTACTGGCGCTCCTTCCAACAGATCTCATCGTCAGGGCAGAGAAGATGAAGGGAAGTAGCGCACCTATGAAAAGACCTGCAACTATCCATGGGTCGGTCAGTGCCACATCCACCGCCTCTAGACCAACCTCCTGTGTATAAGCAACAAAAAGGGTAAGAGAAGCAAGTGCTGCGGATCCTATTGCGAATCCCTTTCCTATCGCCGCGGTCGTATTTCCTATCGAATCCAGGGCCTCGGCCCTTTCCCTTACCTTTTCCCCCATCTCTGCCATCTCTGCTATCCCTGCAGCGTTGTCGGCAACTGGACCGTAGCAGTCCGTTGCAAGGGTGATGCCCAGGGTCGACAGCATTCCAACCGAAGCTATTCCTATACCGTAAAGCCCTGCAAAGTAGTAGGATATGAGCATAGCAACGCAGACGGTCAACATAGGTACAAGGGTAGAAAACATCCCTGTTGAGAAGCCTGCTATGATATTTGTAGCTGCGCCGCCGGTGGATTCCTCGGCTATGTTCCTTGTAGGTTTATGTTTACTGGCCGTGTAATACTCCGTAACGAGACCTATAACTATACCGGCGACAAGCCCCGAAACTATTGAGTAAAATACACCCATATCGATCCCCGGGAACAGGTATCTCATCCCGAAGAACATAAACACCAGGGCAAGGCCTGCGGCCCCAAAGGTTCCCCTGTTAAGTGCCCAGTTGAGGTTTTCTTCTCCCCCAACGAAGAAGTATCCTATCACAGCAGCCAAGATGCCCGATGCTCCTATGAAGAGGGGAAAAACAACCGCTCCAGATGCTTGCACAGTTAAAAAACCTATCAACATTGTAGCAATTATCGCCTCCACGTAAGACTCAAAGAGATCTGCGCCCATAGCTGCCACGTCGCCGACATTGTCACCGACATTGTCAGCAACAACCCCGGGGTTGCGTGGATCGTCCTCAGGGATGTCCTCTTCAACCTTTCCAACGAGGTCTGCGCCCATGTCCGCAGTCTTGGTGTAGATGCCACCGCCGACACGTGAAAATAGTGCAACGGATGAGGCACCGAAGGCGAAACCAAACAGTATCTGAAGATCAGGGAATATGAGGTAAAAGGATGATATACCTAGAAGCCCGAAACCTACCACGGACATTCCCATGACGGTTCCGGAGGAAAAAGCCACTCCCAGTCCCTCACCCAGACTGTTCTTGACCGCCTCCGCTGTCCGGGAGTTCGAGCTCGTGGCAGTGGTCATGCCTATGACGCCTGCAAGAGAGCTAAGAAAAGCACCGAAGATGAAGGTAATGGCTGTCTGAGGATTTATGAAATAGGCCAGGACCGCCGATATAATAACGACGACAACGGAAAGATATTTGAACTCCTGTCCGAGAAAAGTTCTGGCTCCCTCCTTTATGTGATCAGACATCTCCCTGGCCTTGTCGGAACCTCTGTCCTTTTTGCTGACCTTTACAGTCAAAGCTCCTGCAAAGACCAGGGCAACTACCGAAGCAGCCACTACAAGAGCGATGTCCATAGTTAAAGAGTGTTCGTCGGTTCTTTTTAAACTTTCTGTTGCCTCAGATTGAAGTAATACAACGACTGGGCAAAGGTATTTAAAATTTAGTAAAGTAAAATAACAATATGTCAGAGGACAACAACCGTGAAGACAGTGTATATAAAGAACTCAAAGAGATAAAAATTAGGAAACAAACCGAAGCAGTGGACGATACTCTTCTCCAAAATGGCACGAAATCCATAGAGTCGGAAAGAAACTCAGATGAAGTTTGTCCGATGCTTGGGTCCTGCTACGAGTTAAAGACAACGGAAGAAAGGACAGAGGAAAAAATGAGATATGAAGAAGAACTAGAGTACGGGTTTCCAGGGTCCCTTCCTAGAAAACCTAGGTCAAGGAACTCCGAGTAAAGCTGTTACCAGAAATTCAACCTTTACTACTTTTATTACTTGAACAATGTATTTTTGATACTATGATCTGTCTGGGAATAGAATCCACAGCACACACATTTGGCGTTGGAATAATGGACGGCGAAGAGGTTCTCGCCAACGAGACTTCTATGTACAAACCATCAGAGGGCGGAATACATCCCAGGGAGGCAGCAGAGCATCATTCAAAGGTCTGCGATGAGGTGATGGGAAATGCTCTAAGAGAGGCAGAAATATCAAGAGAAGATATAGATCTGGTTGCCTTCTCCAAGGGACCGGGACTTCCTCCCTGTTTGAGAACAGGAGCCGTTTTTGCGAGGTCACTGGCACTGTCTTTGGACGTTCCTATAGTTGGTGTCAACCACTGTATAGCACACATAGAGATAGGTAAGCTGAAGACGAACGCAGAGGATCCTGTAACGCTGTACGTTTCTGGAGGTAACACACAGGTAATAGCACTCTCGGCCGGTAAGTACCGAGTTTTTGGGGAGGTACTGGACACGCCCGTGGGGAATGCGCTGGACAAGTTTGGTAGGAAAGCCGGGCTGGACCACCCTGGTGGGCCGAAGGTTGAAAAACTGGCGGCGAAGGGCTCGAACTACATAGAACTTCCTTACTCGATAAAGGGCATGGATATGTCCTTCTCGGGTCTAATGACAGAGGCAATGAGAAAGCTGGACGACGAAGACCTGGAGGATATATGCTATTCTCTACAGGAAACCATGTTTGCTATGCTAACCGAGGCAGTGGAAAGGGCAATGGCACACGCAGGGAAGGACGAGGTATTGCTCACCGGAGGAGTTGCGGCCAACAAAAGGCTGCAGGAGATGCTGGATACCATGTGCAGTGAAAGGGACGCCTCCTTCTACACAGTTCCGTACGAGCTCGCAGGGGACAACGGAGCAATGATGGCCTGGTTGGGCCTACTGAAATATAAAACGTCAGAAGGAGACGAGCTTGAGGATACGGCCTTCATACAGAACTGGAGAACAGACGACGTAGAAGTTGTATGGGACAAGTAAGTTTTATTAACCGCCGTACACAAACTCTTTCTTGTGAGATTATGTTCATAGAATACCTAAAGAACCCTGGTAAAGCCACTGAAATCATCAAGGAAAAAAACAAAGTAGAGACTATGCAGGGATCTCTGGTAATGCTCTTCATTGCTTCGTTAATCTTCGCAGTTAACACTGTAATTGGCCTGAAAATCATCGAGGGGATGCCCCTGGAGATAACCGGCCCGGAAATCCTGGTATCGGTCCTTGAGACCGGCACTATGAACCTGGCTGTAGGAGCGTTCTTCATAGTACTTCTTGGAGGACTGTTCTTCGGTTACATCTTCCAGACAGTGATGAACATCCTCGGAGGTACAGGAGACTACTGGGACGGACTTACAACGCTGTCTTACCCTGTGTTCTCCGTAAGCCTCGGTGTACTGCTTGCAATGGTTTTCAGCTACGTTCCTATGTTGGGGCCTGTACTAGCTTTCATCTTTGTGGCAGTGTTCCTCTCGATGGGATACGCCTCGATGTTTAGGCTGGCACAGGATATGTTCGACGTAGGAATGATAGAGGCCTTTATCGGAGTAACAGTGGTCCTCGCAGTTGGATTCGTAGCTATATACGGAGGACTGTTGACCATACCAGAAGGCATAATGGCAGTGGTTCCTTAAGACCTGGAAACCCACGAAAACACCAGGTTGTGGTAGTTGCAGCTAGGTTTTGGTGTATGTATTAAGACGGAATCCGTCCTCTGCTCAGACATTCGAAAGATTTAAAAGCTTAGAGGCTGAAGAAATGTTAGCTCTGGTGGAAACATGGGCATGTACAAGCATATAAAGGAAGAGTGGAAGAACCCCGACGACAGAATCAAGAAGAAACTGGAGAAGTGGAGGGGTGAAAACACAACCGTAAGAATAGAAAGGCCCACGAGGTTGGACAGAGCGAGAGAACTTGGGTACAAATCAAAGGAGGGTGTGGTAGTTGCAAGAACAAAGGTAAAGAAAGGCACCAGGAAAAGAAAGAAAGTTTCAGGTGGCAGAAGACCATCCAGATCAGGTACAAAATACACGAGGGACAAATCAAAGCAGAAAATAGCAGAGGAAAGAACTACCAAAAAATTTCCCAACCTCAGAGTACTTAACTCATACTGGGTAGGAGAGGATGGAAAACACAAATGGTTTGAAGTTATCCTCGTAGACCCCGAGAAAGAGGCCATAAAAAAAGACGACGATCTCAGCTGGATCTGCGACGACAGACAGAAGGACAGAGCACTCCGTTGATTCAGTACTTTATTCTAAAGCTATTCAACCCGACAGGTTCTTCCTCCTTGACCTCTACGTCTTCAACATCCGCAAGGGATGGTCCACTGTGACACCACTTTATCAGTTCCTCCACATCTTCATCCTTGCCCTCAAAGACGGCCTCCACCCTTCCATCGGGAAGGTTTCTGACCCAGCCGCCTACACCAAGTTCCCTGGCCTTTTTCCTGGTACTCGCCCTGAAAGTGACACCCTGAACCTTACCTGAAACAAAAATGTGTTTTCTTACAGCCATGTATTTATGAATTTCCGCACGACAGTTAAAAGCATTTCGGCAGTTTTTTAAGAACAAGGAACTAAATATCACGCAAGGTGTGTTATGGACTTTTACGACCTTTATCTGCCCGCAGAGGACCCTGAAGAAGTCGTAAGGAGCGCTGAGAATACAGAGTTCACTGGGCTTGCGATAGCGCATAAATACGTGGATAAGGAGGGTTTGGACGGGTATCTCGAAGAGATGGATAGACTAGACAGCAAGGTAGAACCGGATCTGATCAGGTGCTGCGTTGTTGACGCAGAATCACCAGAAGAGCTCAAGAAGACGGTCGGAAAGATCAGGCAGAAGGTGGAGGTTGTAGCCGTAGATGGAGGTGACTTCGACATAAACAAGGCTGCCGTGGGAGACAGTAGAGTGGACATACTTCTTCATCCCGAATACAAAAGGAAGGACTCCGGCATGGACCACAAGACCACGAAAATGGCTTCGGAAAACGACGTAGTAGTGGGTTTCGTTTTCCACAATCTGCACCAAACCTATGGAAAGGTCAGATCACACGTACTGAACCACATAAAAAAGTGCCTCAAACTGTGTGAAAAGTACGATGCAGAGTTTATAGTTACATCGGGAGCAGGGAACAAGTACGAAATGAGAGGACCGAGAGAACTCTCGTCGCTGCTCAGTGTACTTGGTGTAGAGGCTTCCTTGGCAATAGATTCCGTTTCCTCGACACCCAAAAAAATAGTTAAGAGGAACAGAAGGAAACTTGGAGGAAAGACAAAAAGGGGCGGCGTAGAGGAACTGGAATAATTTCAGAGATCTCTTCTGTCCTCAAACTTTATTTTTATCGTAAGATCCCTCTTTTCATCGTCCTTGTCAAAAACCAGGTCTATGGGCTGCTTGGGATCTATCTTTGCCTTGCCCTTGGAATATCCCGGTATCTCTATGCTTACCTTCCCTGTTTCAACCTGATCTGCAAGATCCTTCAAGAACTGTCTCAGTTCCAGTCTGGAAAAGTATGCCTCGACTTCTCCCATAAAAATCTCCAAATAATATATACGGAGAGCAACAATTTAAAGTTATGTCAAAGCCGGAAACACTGCCATCGTCACTGAGAGAAAAGAGAAGATATATAGCATTCAAGATAAACTCGGAGGAAAAGGTGGAGTTTGGGGACCTGATAAACGCCCTATGGAGCTCGATACTTAACCTATTCGGCGAGGTCAACACCGGCGACATAGATTTCTGGCTGGTGAAGGACGCATGGGAAAAGAAGAGTCAGCGCGGGCTTGTAAAATGTAACCACAAACATGTAAGCAAGGTGAGGCTTGCAATGGCACTGATAGAGAGAATAGGCGACTCAAAGGTATCCATACAGTCGTTGGGTGTCTCCGGAACCATGAAATCCGCCAAGAAGAAGTACTTCGGGGAGAAAAATCTCACGGACTTTCAAAGCTAATCGAAAAACTTAAAAGCTTTGGGAAACAATTACATTTGAGTTTTCTGGGGTCGTGTGCACACACATGGAGATGTCTGGATATGAACATATTTCTGACGGGTAAGCCGGGGTCCGGTAAGACAACCTTACTGAAGGGAGTTCTCGACGAACTGGAGTGTGATGCGTGTGGTTTCTTTACACCGGAGATAAGAGAGGACGGAGAGAGGACCGGTTTCAGGATAGAAGATATAAAGACCGGTGACAAGGGTGTACTTGCCTCGGTAAAAATACAGGAGGGGCCCTCGGTTAGCAAGTACAGGGTGAACCTGGACGGCGTCGAAAGGTTTTCACAGAAAGTTCTTGAGGACATGGAGGACTCAAACGTCGTGGCAATAGATGAAATCGGTGTCATGGAGCTTTATTCGGACGGCTTCGAGGAGATGCTCGATAAAGCAATAGAATCCGATAAGATACTCATAGCCACACTCCACAGGAACCTTGTGGAGAGATATGAGGACAGGGGCAAAGTTATATGGGTAACTAGAAGTAGCAGCAACGATCTGAAGGGAAAGATAATTGAGATACTTGAGGATTCGGGAAAAATAGCGCGATAGACTTAGACAAAAGACGTCCGGTGGATAATGCAAACAACGAATACTTATAAACAGCAAAATATATTCTGTTTATGATACCATGGAGCTAGAAGGAACCAAGATCGATGAGAAAAGAATGGAGGAGGCGGTCGAGGAACTTGGAAAATGGCGAGAAAAAATAAACAAGGAACTCGAAAAGGAATTCAAAAAACACAAGGAAAGGGCCAGAGAGATACACCCCGAAGGAGTAAAGGTCATAGACTACCTAGAAGACTACACAATGAGAGGCGGTAAAAGGGTCAGACCTGCCCTTATAATAGCAGGTTACATGGGCGTCGGAGGAGATGAAATAGAAAAGATAATACCTGCCTCACTCTCCATAGAGGCTCTTCAGTCCTATCTTCTCATACATGACGATATAATGGACGAGGACGAACTGCGGAGAGGGGATAAAACCCTGCATAAGATGTACGAGGACTATCACAGAAATAGCTTCTCCGGTAAAAGACCGGAGAGATTCGGTGAAAACATGGGCATAATAGCAGGCGACATAGCGAATTCATTTGCAGTAGCACAGATAGTTAAAAGTGGGTTTCCCGACAGAATAAAGGTAAACGCCCTGGACAAATTCGAGCAGATACACAGACATACAGGGTACGGTCAGGCGCTGGATGTGACCTTCAACGAAAAGGACGTAGAGAAGGTAAGTGAAAAGGACGTTCTTACGGTCCACTACCTCAAGACCTCACAGTACACGATGGCCGGGCCGCTTGAGCTCGGAGCAGTTTTCGCAGACGGCACAGAAGAACAAAGAAAAATGCTCAGGGAGTACGGCGAGAAGGCTGGGAAAGCGTTCCAGGTATACGACGACATGCTGGGTCTTTACGGCAACGAAGAGAAGCTGGGAAAGCCCATAGGATCGGATCTTGAAGAGGGTAAAAAGACCCTTCTGATCGTCAAGGCCCTTGAAAAAGCAGACGATGACCAGAAAAAAATAATAAAGGAAACTCTGGGCAAAAAGAACGTAACTGAAGAAGAGATCAAAGGGGTTCGAGAAGTTGTCAGAGAAACCGGGTCCTACGAGTACTCCAGAAAAATGACCGTGAAGCTAGCAGAGGAGGCAAAGGATATTCTGGACAAGAACTTGATCGACCCCGAAATAGTAGGATTTTTGAGGGGCATCGCTGACTACATAATCACAAGGGAAGTATAAATTCTCTGGGACTTATTAATAATCAGAAGAATTTGTTGATTAGAGGATAGTATGGCCGATAAAAATAATTTTGAAGTGACACCCTGGGACGTCGAGGGTAATGTAGACTACAGAAAACTTGTAGAAAAGTTTGGAACCGAGAGATTAACGGACGATCTGAAGGAAAGGATATATGAAAACGCGGATGCGAGGAACCTGTACATAGACCGGGACTTTGTTTTCTCTCACCGAGACATGGACAAAATACTCAAGGATTACGAAGAAGGTAACGGGTTCTTTCTGTATACAGGCGTAGGTCCGTCCGGTCCCATGCATATAGGTCATATAATATCCTTCAAGATGACTAAGTGGTTCCAGGAAAACTTCGACGTAAACGTATACATACAGTTCCCAGACGACGAGAAGTTCTGGACCAGGGATCGGAGCTACGACGAGGTGGAAGAGTTCGCCAAAGACAATCTTATGGACGTTGCTGCGGTGGGATTTGATCCAGACAAGACATTTGTATTCAAAAACACCGAATACATAGGAAATATGTACAAGGCCGCCACCAAACTAGCTAAAAGGATAAACAATTCGGTGGTATCTGCCGTCTTCGGCTTCGACAGCTCTACGAACATCGGGTTAAATTTCTATCCTGCCCTGCAGCTTCTTCCGACTTTCTTCGAGGAGAGAAGGTGCCTCATCCCCGCTGGAATTGACCAGGATCCTTACTGGAGGGTTCAGAGAGATGTAGCACCAAAATTTAACAGACACAAGGCCGCTCAGATACACAACAAGCTTGTACCGGCACTCACAGGACCCGAGGGCAAGATGTCATCTTCCAGACCCAGGGACGCAATAATGCTCAACGATGGACCGGAAGATGTCAGGAAAAAAGTGATGGAAAGAGCGTATTCTGGAGGACAGGTTACAAAGAAGGAGCACAGGGAAAAAGGAGCAAATCTATCTGTTGACGTCGCCTACCAGTGGCTCAAGAACCTTTTCCTCGAAGACGACAAAAAACTGGAGGAGATAGGCAAAAAGTACAGCAACGGCGAGATGCTCACAGGTGAAGTAAAAGAAATACTTGTGGATAAGATCAACGAGTTCCTGGGAGAACATCGGAAAAGAAGGGATGAGAAGGGCGAAGAACTGAAGGAAAAGATGATGTACGATGGCAAACTTGCGAGAAGGATGTGGGATAGAAACATAGACCTCGGATAAAAGAGGCAACACATGTGTTAGAATGCTAAAAGGAGTACTGGGCAGGACTGAAGGATTTATTATAAACCTCCTGAGCCAAGGCGTGGAGCTGACAGAAAACTTTATACTGGCCTATGGCATAAGTGCGCTGATAGTAGCATCCCTGGCACGTGGTTTTATGCTTTTCTGGATAGCACCTGATGAAGTTGTAACAATTTCCTATGTCCTGTTCTACAGCGAAACAGTTTTCCACGTGATAGGGATAATAATAGTTTCTACCGTATTCATACTCCTGGCAAACAGCCTCGTCTTCCTACTGTTCCACTGGGTAGGTGAGAGGCTCATAAGCGAGAGGAGAAAGATGACCAAAACCTGGAGATTTCTCAACTGGGCCTTCGATAGAAACGGAAAGTTCTCTATAATAATTTTCAGGCTGACTCCGATGATAGGAGGTGACTGGGTAGCTATCTTTTCAGGAATAACAGAGATGAAGTTCAAGAGCTTCCTCTTTTACTCCTTTATAGGAATACTGCTTCATGAAGCCATGCTCGGCTTTGGAGCATACTACGGCCTTGAGAAAGGCCTGCTATACGAAATGGAAATACCATTCCTGCAGTTTCTTGTAGACTGGATAGAAATGGTACTCGCCTAGTCAACAAGCTCATTGGAGTAGGCCTGTTTCAGAACATCCTTCCTCCGAAGAAGCTCTTCCCTTATGGGACCGAGAAGCTCCTTTAAAATATTTACAGCACCCTTCTTGAGGTCCTGCGGATGAAGATCACCTGAAACAAAGTCGTTCTCCAGCTCGTCGTAACTTTCGTAAGAGACGTCTCCCCCGTACTTCTCAGGTCTCTCTATCTCGAAAGACCTGCCGGTATCGACCAGTATTGGGAATAAAAGATACTTCACATATCCGAGCAGGCTGTTGTCCTCGATCTCGCCTTCAGGACAGTAAGAGTCCATCACATTTTCCTCTATGGTTTTGTCCGAGTCCAGTACACTTATCTTCGACTTCGGCGAGGAAGAACTCATCTTGCCTCCCTGGAGACCTCCGAGAAGGGGATATAGAACTGTAGTAATCTTATCCTCACCTATCTTTGGAAGTGTCTCTCTACCTAGCATATATATCCTTCTCTGGTCGGTTCCCGCGTAAGCTATGTCCGCATCCAAGGCCACACAGTCCATGATCTGCAGGAAAGGATACAAGACACCTGAAGCCTTCATCCCATCCTCGTGCCTTACAACCTCACTGGATGCCCTTTCGGCTCTGTTTACCGTGGCATTCTCCATGAGTTGCATGTAACCTTTCTGGTAGTCACGGTCGTGCTGATAGCTACTTCCCCTCACAAACTTGACGTCGTCGAGTTCTACACCGCTCTGTTTTATCATCTCCTTTATGGCCTTCTCGTAGACCTCGGACCTGGCTTCTACTAGATCAGGAGGCGTCTTCTCCACATCCAGCTCTGCATGAACGTCTGCAATGAGCACCTTGAACTCGAAACCGGCCTTTATGAAATCAGCAGCTTTCCTTAGGGTTGCAAAATGGCCTATATGTGGCACTCCTGTGGGAGCGTATCCTATATAGACCGTGGGACTGTCCTTCGTCTCGATGATCTCCTCAAGTTCGTCTTCTGTCACGACTTCGTCCGTAAGCCTGGTCACAAGTTCCTTTCTCTTTTCAGTGTCCATAGTACCATGATTAGTTTGATAACAGATTATTAAATAGCTTGGCCGACCCGGTTACTCCATATAATACTCTACCCTTTCCATTACCTTCTCTCTGATCTCGTCCAGATCCTCTTCCGTTTCTGCTTCGAAACGTACAGAAACCTTGTTCTCCGTACCCGATGGTCTAACAAGCGCCCATCCACCGTCGAAGTATATCTTGGCACCGTCCCTGTCCACAATTTTATTTTCGGAAAACTCCTCCTTGAGTTTCTCTGGGATCTCCTCCTTGTTGCTGCACTCCAACCTAATCTCGGGCGAAGAATGGTACGTGGGAAGCTCCTCGACAAGTTTTGATAGCTTTCCTTTTCTGTCCATAATCTCCAGCAGCTTTCCTGCCGCATAGTATGGATCGTCGTAGTAGTCGTTGTCCTTGAAGAAAAAGTGTCCTGTGTATTCACCACCCAACTCGGCCTCTCTTTTGATCATCTCTCTTTTTATATAGCTCATGCCGACTCTAAAGGGAACGTCTTGCGCGCCCACCTCCTTTATAACGTCCTCGACAAGCTTGGAGGACTTTACATCATATATCACGATATCTCCGGGATCCACTATATTTTTGACAAAAAGTGCAAGAAGAACATCGTTGTCAACCCTCTGGCCCTTCTCGTCCACGAACACGCCCCTGTCACCGTCGCCATCAAAGGCAACGCCCAGGTCGGCGCCTTCATCCAAAACCACGCTGCCAAGCTCACCTATATCTTCTACCGGATCCGGGCCTCTTGCAGGAAAGTCCCCGTCAACCTCGGAGTTTATCATCTTAACATCACAGCCCATCGACTCAAATATATCCTGAGCAAACAGAGCCGAGGAACCGTTTCCGGGATCGATCACTACCTTAAACTTTTTTCCGATATCAACCGAAGACGAAACCTTCTCGACAAACCCATCGATTACATCCTTATCCACAACCTCTCCAGGATCCTTGCTCTCAAACTCCGAGTCGTGTATCCTTTCCATCTTACTTATACCGGCCTCGTACACGAGATCCAGTCCCATCTTACCACAAAAACGTATACCGTTGTCGCCCTTGGGATTGTGGGATGCAGTCACCATAGCACCTCCGGCCAAACCCTCTTCAACAACCACATAGTAGAGAACAGAAGTGGCCACAGTGCCTATATTTAAGACATCACAGCCCTGGTCCAGGAGTCCCTTTACCACGCCCTCGGCTACCTCAGGTGAACTATCACGAACATCCCTTCCCACGGCCACCGTCTTTCCTGATAGGTTCTTGACATTTGCAAAGGCCTTTGCTATCTTTTCGGCCTTTTTCCCGTCTATCTCATCGGGGTAAGAGCCACGGACGTCGTATTTTCTGAAAATCGACATATTTACAGTTTCGCCTCTTACAATAAAAACCTAATCCGACAGTATCCTTTTGGAAATTTCCTCGGCGTCGAACCTTTCCAGGTCATCATACTCCTGTCCAACTCCTATGTAAAATATTGGTTTGTCTACAGAGCTTGCTACAGAAAGAGAAGCGCCACCCTTTTCATTTACGTCCATCTTTGTCAGGATCACGCCATCGATCCCAACTGCCTCCTCAAACTTCACCGCCTGGTCCACTGCGTCGTTTCCCGTCAGAGAATCTATGACAAGAATCTTCCGATCAGGGTCGTTGACACTGCATATCTTCTTCAGCTCATCCATAAGGTTCGCATTCGAATGGCTCCTCCCGGCGGTATCGGCAAGTACTGCGTCCTTCCCACCGGACTTAGCGTGTTCCACGGCATCGTAGATAACCGCAGCAGCATCGGAACCGTAGTCGTGTTTTATTACCTTGAGATCTAGCTCCTCTCCGTGCTTCTCCAACTGTTCTATGGAAGCGGCACGGTAGGTGTCTCCAGCTGCGAGTACCGGATCCATCCCCTCGTTTTTGAGCATGCTGGCAAACTTCACAAGGGTGCTTGTCTTACCCGAGCCGTTGAAACCCAAAAAAAGGACGAGGGTGGCTCCTTCCTCTTCCTTGACCTCTTCCACAAGATCCGGCGTATCCTGTGAGAGCATGTCTTTGACAGTGTATCTGAAACTCTCCTTTATAATATCCTTTACCTTGGTTCTCTTCACCTCCTGACCTGAAAGTTTCTCTCTGAGATCGTCACATATAGCTTCGGCAACGCTGAGAGCCACGTCCGACTGTATCAAGGAAACCTTGAGGTCATCAAGAACCTTGTCGAGATCTTTTTCGGAGATCTTCTTCTCGGTGATCTCCTTGCCTGCCTTTGACAGAGCGCTGTCGACCTTGTCCCTGAACTTGGAGAACATTCTATCATCTATACAAAACTATTCTGACTGCAGTATTAAAGCTTCCTCCACCCTACCCAGCTCTGGGCCGGTGGTACCCTCACTCACCAGAACACCGTTTTCATTGGCAACTACACAGGCTCCTACGAAAGGAATGCCAAAGTTTACGGTACCTCTACCACATTCCAGTTCGAACAGATCCTCCAGAAAATCCATCTCCTCCTCTGTGACATCCCTGTGGCAGAGAAGTCCCCTGTTGGTCGCTACAGAACTGCTCCCAAGCAGGTCCTTTCCGGCGATTCTTCCAGAGACCACTGGAACATCAAACAACTTCTCGAGATCATCTTTTACGTCTTCAAGCCTCTCCGAGATAACACATGCGTGGTCGTTCACGAGTATAAGGTTACCGAGGGCCGTGTGTTTGGTTTCTATAACATCGCATTTAAGACCGGCTGATTCTATGTTCTCTATCTCTATATCCTCAACGTTCCTGGGCAGTGCTACTCCGTTTGAATTGCCCGCACAAAAAATTCCGACCATGTTTGATCCGGCTAATGCTGTCTTTACTATCTCAACGTCCAGAACCTCTTCTACCCTCCTGTAACAGTTCTCCGAAAGTCCGGGATCCATCACACAGTGATCCCCCACAGGCTCGGTATGAAGGCCTAGATTTGAATCTCCGTCGAAACTGGTCTTTTTTATATTGGCCATAGTATCAAGAAATATCAGTCCATATGGTCCTCAAGGTACTCCTTCATCCCCTTTCTGTCTTTGTTTTCCTCCTCCACTTCCAGTAACATCTCAAAATCAGGGTCATCCATTTCATCTATTGCTTCTTTGGCATCGGATATTGTACCGCTCAAGACTTCCTCATATCTCTCCCTATCTTCGTCGGCTTCTTCTCCGTGGGTCTGAGACTCATGGATCGAGAGACCTCTCTTGGTATCAAACTCTCTGTCGCATTTCTCACAGATATATCCCTCTTCTTCCTCCACCTCTTCCTTTTCCTCCTCTTCATGTGCCCTGGAACGGTGCACCTTCAGACCCTGCTCCGTTGAGAAGGTCTTTCCGCAGTCCTCACACTCGAACTCCTCTTCGGATGGAAGCTCCCTTTCCGGTGTCTGAACCAGCACATAATCGTCCACATCTACAAGCCTTACTCTTATAGAAGAGGGCGGCTTCTGGGCACCCCTTTTCCATATTTCATCATTTATTTCCTGGCCGATCTTTACATCCTTTTCTGTCTGCTTCCTTGCGAACTTTTTTACTTCACGCACAGCTCTGGCTGCACGGTTCTTCCTCTCAGTCTTTTTGACGTTGAGCGGAACGGAAAAAACGTTTTCTTCCATATAGATCAGTCCCTCCAGTGCTTGCCCTTGTTAACTCTGATTCTTCTGGTCCTGCTCCTCTTCATTCCGTACTTCCTGATGGAAGCCCAGACAGGAGCATCGGAGAGATCATTTTTCTTTATGAGTCTTCTCTTTTTTCCTTTCGTTTTCCTTGAAGCCATACTATCTCCTCTTTATATTCCAGTCCTGGTCTGTTTCGTCCTTTATGGACATCAGTATTTTTTTCAACTTTTCCTCGTCTATCTTTTCCCTTATCTGTCCCGACTGGCTGAGCTGAACAAGATAGGTTTCAAGCTGCTGTGCAACCTGTTTATTGGCGAGCTTTACTCTATTAAGCCTTTCTCTTGCATTCTTTGTCAATATCTTTCTCAGGGCCTGTTTCTTTCTCTGCTCAAACTGCTCCTCCATCCTTTTCATTTCTTCTTGATTGTCCTGACTTTCCTGTAGATCCTTTCTCTTCTGTTCCCTCAGTTTCTTTATCTCGTCTTCGTCCATCTTATTCCCCCTTGACCCGTTCCGCGATTCCGTCGAGGAAGGACATCCCTTCGGGCGTTATCTTTCTACCTTCGGAATTTTCCTTTTCGATGAAACCCGCGTCCTCGAGCTGCTGGAGAATAGTTCTTATTATCTTTCCACCTGCAGGACGTGAATGGTCTGGCGCATGTCCGCGGTCCTTCCTGTCACTGTACTCCCTCCTGAGCCTGTTGACTCCGATCGGTCCCTTTACATATATCTTCCTCAAAATAGAAGCAGCCCTTGAATACCACCAGTCGTCCTGTTCAGGGGGCCTCTCCTTTGCGGAGGATGTCTTTACAAACAGACTCCATTCGGGCTGTTCTATCTCTTCTATCTCCTTGAGTTCCTCCTTCGTTGCCTCTACAAGCTTCTCGGGTCTGACGTCATAAACTGTAACCATATTAATCCACTGACTTTAATACAATGTTAAGGTTTTTAAAGCTTAAACTATCCGCGATACGGATATCTCTTCACGTGCCCACACTCATCGCACTTCCACTTAACTGTTTTCTCATCATTGTCCACCTCCACCTTGCAGTTAACCCCTGGTTTTATGTAGCTCTTGCACTCCTCGCAGAACTTCCTTCTATAACTCTCCGGGATTCCGACCCTGTAGCGCATCGCTATCTTCCTGGCCAGCTCCACGTACCTGTCCGCTCTCCTTTTGTTTTTCGGGAAGTTCTTTTCCGCCTCCTCGAACAGTATCTCTATCCTCTCCCTCGCTATCTTCTTCTGCCATTTGGGTTTCATGCAGTCCACAATTCCTCCTTGAAGTTTATATACCCAGCCCACAGTAAAGGTTTGTCCTACGCACCACTGAAAACCCTGCTTCCGTACTTTCTGGTAAGAAACCTGACACAGATAACCTCCAGTATCGTGAAGGAGGCAATTGCAAGGATTATCTGCCCCCACTCCACAAGACCAAGAGGCACCACACCAAAGTATCTGGAAAGCGGCGTGTATAGAACTATCAGATGGGATACCGATGCGGCGACTATTCCCACCAGGAGATACTTGTTGTCCCTTAACGTCAAACTGTAATCCTTTCGTATGATATGGAACATGATGATCTCGAAGAAGGCAAGGGATACGAAGAGAACGGTCTGAGCAAGGACAAAGTTCTCTATATGTAGGAAGAAGAGGGGCAGCATGGTCAGTGCCGCGAGTGGGCCTGTAATGAGTATCATCATCAGAACCTTTTTGTCTATTATAGATTCGTCTCTGCCTCTGGGCCGCCTCTTCATTATACCCTTCACTTTGGGGTCCTCTCCCAGTGCCATCGCAGGCGGTCCGTCACTTGCAAAGTTTACCCATAAAATCATAACAGCCGTCAGAACAACGGGATTTGGTCCCGTGAAATATTCTTGGAAAAGTAGTCCCCCTATTAATGTTCCAAGGAAAACAAACATTACCTCACCGGAGTTTGTGGAGAGCAGCTGGTTTGTAACCTTCCGTATATTGTCGAATATGTGTCTCCCTTCGGATATGGCGTCCCTTATCGTAACGAAGTTGTCGTCCTGGAGTACCATATCACTGCTCTTCTTGGCCACGTCTGTGCCCCGCTTACCCATCGCTATACCGACGTCCGCGTCCTTCAGTGCAGGAGCATCGTTTACCCCGTCACCGGTCATGGCAACGTTAAAATTCTGATACTGCAGGGCATCAAGTATCCTTACCTTGTGGTGCGGTGAGACCCTTGCAAATATTTCTACCTCTCTTACCCTATCTCTCAGCTCACCATCTCCGACCTGCTCTAGTTCCTGCCCTGTTGTCGCGTTTTCAGGATCGAATCCCAGTTCCTTTCCTACGGCCCTGGCAGTTTCGATGTTGTCCCCTGTAGCCATTACGACCTTTATTCCTGCATCTCTGCACTCTCTCACGGCTTCCTGGACTTCCTTTCTGGGTGGATCTATCATCCCCTGGATGCCGAGAAACACCATGTCGTTCTCTATATCTTCTTCGTCGGCGAAGGCATCTTCCACCTCTTTCCTTGCAAAACCCAAAACTCTCAATGCATCCCTTGCAAACTCGTGAGTTTTATCCAATATTTCCTTCCTCTTGTCTTCTGTCAGCTTCCTTACCTTACCGTCTTCCAGGACATGGTCACACCTGTCCAGAACGACCTCGGGTGCACCCTTCATATAAGCAATCATATCATCAGTAACCACCGTCATCCGTTTTCTATGTGATGAAAAGGGTATGCTCCTCGCTCTCTCCTTGTCCCTCTCGATGCCTGCCTTCATACCGGAAACTAGAAGAGCTACCTCGGTCGGACTGCCGTGGAAGTTCTTCTCTGATTTCTCTCCGGCCACCTCGGCGTTGTTACAATAGACGCCGCACTCCAGAAGCGGGCTCAGGTAATCGGTGTCTGTTTCGTATCCGTCCTTCATAAATTCTCCCTCTGTACTCGTTCCACGGCCTGTTACATCGTACTCTTCGTTCTGGAAGTAAAGCTTCTCGACGGTCATGGTCCCCTCAGTCAGGGTTCCGGTTTTGTCCGTAACGATGTAGTTCACAGAACCAAGTGCCTCCACCACAGGTAGCCTTCTGACCAGTGCATTTTTCTCCAGCATCTTCCTGGAGCCAATCGACATTGTAAAGGTAACTATTGCAGGCAGGGACTCGGGTATTGCAGCAACAGCCAGGCTTATGGCCATAAGAAATATAGTTACCGGGGTTGCACCTGTGAGAACAAACTGTACGAGAGCAATCACAAGTACTATACCTATAACTATGTGACCTATCTTCCTGCCCATCTCATCCACTTCGACCTGGAAAGGGGTTTCTCTCTCACCAATACTCTCAAGTTCCTTTGCTATATCTCCCAGTTCCGTGTTCATACCTGTTCCAACAATTACTGCCTTCCCTCTGCCCTTCACAACATGTGTGCTCTTGAAGACCATATTTTTCCTGTCCGCAACAACGGTGTCCTCGTCAAGGACACATAGCTCCTTGGAAACGTTGACGCTCTCGCCGGTAAGCGCGGACTCGTCTGTGGCCAGAGACTCCACCTCTATCAAACGTGCATCTGCAGGTACCGCATCGCCCTGCTCCAGCTGGATAACATCTCCTGGAACCACGTCCTCGGAATCAATTTCGATCCTTTCACCGTCCCTCACAACACTCGCCTGCGGAGAGGCCATATTTTTAAGCGACTCTATCGACTTCTCGGCTCGGTAATCCTGAAAGAATCCAAAAAAACCGTTGGCCAGAAGTATTGCCATTATTATTATAAACTCCATATACCTCGGTTCATGGCCAGGAAAAAATCCAACAAACACAGAAAGAGCTGCGGCAGCCATTAGCAGGTATATGAGGTTATCTTCAAACTGCTCGATAAAAATATGAAACGCAGAGACCGTGCTGTCGCTTTTTATCCTGTTCTTGCCTTCTTCCTCCAACCTTCTCTCCGCCTCCACAGCAGAAAGACCTTCTCTCGAGGTATCTAGGTCAGAGAAAACCTCCTGGATGGATTTGTCGTACCAAGCCATTACAAATATTAAGACAGAGAAGATTAAAAAATCATAGCATAGAACTGGCCTCTTTGTTGTATCTTTATTAAGTAGAATCCAGATGGTTTGGATATGTCCAAGGGTCTGTCGTCCTGGGAAGCAAAAAGGAAGCTGGAGGAACATGGGAAGAACGAGCTGCAAGAAGGTCAAGGTAAAACTGTCGCAGACCTTTTGGTACGTAGATTCAAGAACGTTCTGATATGGATTTTGATAGTTGCTGTCGTTCTGTCCTTCTTTGCGGATAAAATGCTAACCTTCTACTTCGTTCTCGTAATAATTCTGATAATAGTCGTAACAGGGTTCATACAGGAATGGAAGGCAGAGAAAGCAATGAAAAAGTTAAAGGAGATGGCAGCACCCGAGACACAGGTCTACAGAGACGGTGAACTGAAGAAGGTGGAGACAAAAAGAATTGTCCCGGGAGACACCATAAACCTCAAGGTCGGGGACAAGGTCCCTGCGGACGCGGAGATTCTGGAGGTCACAAACCTCAAGGTGGACGAATCTATACTTACCGGTGAAAGTGCGACCGTGGAAAAAGAAAAAGGGGACGAGATCTACTCCGGGACCGTGATATCCCACGGTCGGTGTGAAGCAAGGGTCGCAGCCACGGGGATGGACACCGAACTCGGTGAGATAGCTGAGGAGGTTCAGGAGGAGGAGAGAGAAAGTCCACTTCAGAAGAAGGTCCACGGGCTTGGTAAGAGGTTGGGGGTTATAGCAGTCGTACTTACATCGATGCTTTTCCTCGTAGGATTGGCCGAAGGTGAACCCATAGTCGAAATTCTTATGGTCACTCTAGCATTGGCAGTTGCCACAGTACCGGAAGCTCTCCCGCTAACACTGACACTAACCCTGTCTCTGGGTATGAAGGACATGGCAAAAAGGAATGCGATTGTACGGAAGATGCTCGCCGTGGAGGGGCTGGGTTCCACGACTATAATATGTACTGACAAGACCGGAACCCTGACAAAGAACGAGATGACCGTGAAGAAGGTCTATGTGGATGGAAAGGTCTTAGACGTTGAGGGTATAGGTTACGAGCCCGAGGGCAAGATAAAGCATGGCGAGGAGGAAGTGGCTGTGGACGAAAGTATGGCTCTGGACTGGCTGGTAAAAACCGGTGCACTATGTAACAATGCCGAGATGGACTTCGATGGCGAAGTCGACATTCACGGAGAGCCCACGGAAGCTTCTCTCGCGACCCTGACCGAAAAGACGAGCCACTCCTACGATGGACTGAGAGAAAAATATCCAAGGAAGGAGGAGATACTGTTTACATCCGAAAGGAAGAGGATGACAACGGTCAACAGCGTTCACGGCGGAGACTCAAACTACGCATTCATGAAGGGAGCACCGGAGGTCGTGGTGGAGAGGTGTAGTCATATAGTTGAAGACGGAGACAGGAAAGAACTCACGGAAGAGAAAAGAAAGGAGGTATTACAGAAAAACGAAGAATTTGCAGGTGAAGCGCTCCGCGTCTTGGCACTCGCATACAGAGAAGAGCTTCCTGGTGAAATAGACCAAGACGGAGTCGAAAGTGACATGACTTTTCTGGGGCTAGTCGGTATGCTGGATCCGCCGAGAGAAGGAGTCAAAGAAGCCGTGCGGATGTGTGAGGAGGCAGGAATACAGGTAAACATGGTCACAGGCGATAACAAAGAGACAGCAAGAGCAATAGCCGAAGAGATAGATCTCACGGACGATCCAAAGGTGGTGACAGGTGAAGAACTGGAAGAAATGGGTGACGGCGAACTGAGGGAAACTATAAAGGAAGTGGATATATTTGCCAGGACTCGTCCCAAGGACAAGCTACGGATAGTGGAGGTTCTCCAGGAACATGGTGAGATAGTTGCAATGACAGGGGACGGTGTAAACGACGCACCTGCAGTAAAGAAGGCGGACGTCGGTGTAGGAATGGGAGAAAAGGGAACGGATGTTACCAGGGAGGCCAGTGATATAGTTCTTCAAGATGATAACTTCAGCACAATAGTGAGCGCTATAAAAAATGGGCGTAGGATATACAACAATATCGAGAAGTTCACCACCTACCTCGTCTCCAGGAACTTCACCGAGATATTCATAATCGCACTGGCTATAGCTCTGCTCGGGTTCGAATTCCTTCCTCTGATAGCTCTGCAAATACTCTTCCTCAACGTGATAGGACAGGAGTTCCCTGCGCTCGCCTTGGGGGTGGACCCACCCACAAAGGGAATAATGAAAAGGAGTCCCAGGGATCCGAATCAAAGACTTCTCGACAAAAGGAATCTGTTTTTCATAGTCTCTATGGCTCTTTTCATGGTAGCTGTTGGCTTTCTTGTCTTTCTGCAGGGTAATCCGACACAGAACCTGGAACTTGCAAGAACCATGGTCTTCGCCACAATATCCGTGATGATAGTCGTACACTCCTTTAATTTCCGTTCACTCGAGAGATCCATACTGGAGGTAAATCTGCTGAAAAATAAGTGGATTCTGGTAGCCATAGCAACTACCACAGTACTTGTACTTTTATCGATATATGTGCCCCTTTTACAGATGATATTTGAACATGTACCTCTTAAACTCGCACATTGGAGCTACGCCATAGGAGCCGCACTAACTACCGTGGTCTTCATAGAAGTTATGAAAAAGGTCGGGAAGTTCGTATTCGAAGAATGAAAGATGCGGCCGCCGGGATTTGAACCCGGACAGCGAGCTGGCTCCGGACTGCGCGCCCGAAAAATGATTTACCGGACGGGCCCATGGAAGGCTCGAGTCCTAGCCGTTAGACCACGGCCGCACGGATACCGACGTGGACTTTGTTCCACGTACGTTTTTTGCTCAGTAATCCCCTCTCTTCATCCTCTTCCATTGCTCAGCAGCATTTTTATTTCTTTCGTCTTCTTCCTCCTCTTCCTTTTCTTCGTCTTCTTCTTCAACATCTTGCTCACCGGATGCTTCTAAATCTCGCTTGGCTATCCTGGCCCTCTCCTTCGGAGGTCTTTCCGAACCTATGTCCGCGTTCTTTATAGCTCCCTGTACCTTTTGAAACATCCCTTCTTTCTGGAGCTCCTCCCTCTTCTGAAAAATCGCGCCAGTAGGCGTTCCTGCGTTCTCGTCCTCCATGAACCGGGGGAATACCTGTATGTAGGCATGCGGAACCATCTGGCCACCTGCCTCATTTATGTTCATGGTGACTGAAACGCCGTCGGCCTCCAGTCCCTTCATAATTCTCTGAACTGTTTCCCTCAACAGGGACATGGCCTCTTCCCACTCCTTTTCAGTCAGTTCCAACAGGCTCTCCTTGTGCTCCTTTGGTACTATATTCGTCTGACCCTTTGCCCTTGGCTCCGGGTACTCAAGCCATGCGTAGAAGTCTTCGGTTTCTCCAACGACCCAGAGATCCTCGGGTTTGTTGTTTATGAAATGGCAAAAGGGACACTGTTGGGGCATGTTAGCATATTTAAATAGCAGCTAAATAAAGTTATGGATTAAGGAGCCTGAGCACCCCCGTCTGATACAATGTTTGACATAGCCGTAACCGAAGGTCTGTTTATAACATGGGACTTCGTTATACTGATAGTTGTCGCAACAGTTCTGGGTTACATAGCACACAAGACCTACCAGCCAAATCTTGTAGCATATCTTGTAACCGGAATAGTCCTGGGACCCGTATTCCTCGATATAGTACAGGAAACCGCACTCCTGGAGCTGATGTCCGAACTGGGACTGGCGTTCCTGTTGTTCTTGTTGGGACTGCAGCTAAAGTTCGACGCCATAAGGAATATACTTAAACCCATATTGAAGATCTCCTTCTGGCAGACCGTTATGCAGACCTCCCTTGCTTTCGTAATATACTACTTCCTGGGATTCGCCATGGTGGAGGTCATAGTCATGGCTCTGTGTACCGTATTTGGTGCGACACCTGTGATAGTTAAGCTTCTGGACGAGAAGGACGAGATAAATTCACTACCCGGAAAGATAGATGTCGGTGTCCTTATAGTACAGGACATAATTCTTGTTGTATATCTTACACTGTTCAGCGCACCGGATCTCACGAGGCCAATGCC
>SL_8KL_010_SEDDRAFT_10000027_pt1 | contig 97110 bp, 77 predicted proteins | sample SodLakKL_010_SED_4_FD_11160 | JGI IMG/M metagenome (IMG submission 11160)
GTTTAATAGAAGGGGGAATTTCTGTGAGAGCAGTCCTGCAGAGGGTTAAAGGCTGTAAAGTAGAAGTTGAGGAACAAAAAGTAGGACAGATTGATGAAGGATTACTGGTGTTTCTGGGTATTGGTGAAGATGATACTCTGGAAGATATTGAGTATCTTGCTGATAAAATTATAAATCTGAGAATATTTGCAGACAAAAATGGAGATATGAATCTTTCGGTACAGGATATAGAGCAGGATATAATGGTGGTTCCCCAGTTTACACTGTATGGAGACTGCCGCCAGGGAAGGAGACCTTCCTTTGGCAGTGCGGCCAGCCCGGAACGGGCTGAACAGCTTTATGATAAGTTTGTAGCTGAAATCAAGAAGTCAAAACTAAAAATAGAGACCGGAAAGTTTCAGGCCAAAATGGAAGTAGAACTTATTAATGATGGCCCGGTGACCCTGATTCTGGACAGCAACCGGGATTTTTAATTATGAAAAGGAAGTTGAGAATATAAAGCAGAGAATGGTGAGGTTGGGTTTCTTTATCAGGAGCAAAAAGTTTATTATTTCTGGAGGAGGTTTTAGTATGAATGACCGAGAATTTAAATTATCAGAAATCAACTGGCTGTTTTTAATTACACTTATATTTGTAATTGTTTTTTCAGCTTCTTCTTTTAGGGCTGATAGTGCTGAAATACCTGATTACAGGGCAGCAATTGCTGAGTATTATATGGGCAATTATCAGCAGGCTTCCAAGATGCTGGCCGGATATGGAGAGAATGATATTAAAGAACACCAGGATTTTCTGGCAGTAAAATATCTAATAAAAGCTGAAATTAAGCTGTATAATGTCCGCAGAAGTACAGAATTAATTGATTTTTTACAAGAAGAGGGCTACACTGTGGGTGAACTTTACTGGAAGCTGGGAACACTTTATTTAAATAAAGATGGTCATTTTGCCATGGCCATGTATAAAGAAGCCCGGGATATGTTTGAGAAAGCAAGGGACCAGGGCTTTTATGGTCTACCTCAGAAACGAGATTTGAGTCGGGCGTATATGGGTATAAATGATTATACCCGGGCTGTTGAAATCAGGGAAGAAGTTATTACAGCTGATCCCCGGGCAGAAGATTATGCTTTTTTGGGCAGGGGCTATAAGCAGCTGGCTGAACTGGATAAGGCGGTTCAATTTTATGAAGAGTTAATTGAACTTGATCCGGATAGAGATGGGGTTTATCTGGATCTGGGAGATATATATCGCAGCCAAAATAGGCTGGAGAGAGCAGTTGAAAGCTATCAGCGGGGTCTGGATAAAAATCCTGAGCAGATAGGATTGAGGAAGGCTCTGGCAGAAACCAGATTTGAGCGGGAAGAATATAAAGATGCCGAATTTTTATTTTCCAAAATAGCAGAGTCTCACCCCCACCTTTATGAAGTTCATCACTATCTGGGCCGAATATATGAAAAACAGGAAAACTGGAACCTTGCCTTTTCCAGCTATCGGGAGGCTGTTAGATACAATAAAGAATATGTGACCGGATATATTTCTCTGGGGAGTTTGCATTTTGACAGAGGTAATTATGAACAGGCTGCAGACAATTTCCAGCAGGCAATAGCTCAGAATCCGGATCATTATGAGGGATATTATCATCTGGCCCGGGCCTATTTTGCCCTGGAAAGATATGAATCAGCTCTAGAGGAGGTACAGAAAGCGGTCAGCAGAAATACTGAATTTGAACCGGCCCTGGAACTGAGATCAATGCTGAATGAGCTTATGGAGTCAGAAACTAATGGCTAAAAAGTATATAATCTATGTTTGCTGGTCAATGATGTCTGTACTGGCGATGAGTATGACCGTGATTAGCCCTCTGCTGCTGGAGATTTCAGAATTTTTTGCGGTAAGTTTAAGCAAAGCCGGTTTATTTTTTAGTTTTAATTTTATAGGGTTTATTTCCTTTGTTTTTGTCGGGGGTATTATTGCCGATCACCGGGGTAAGATAAATGTTCTGAAGTTCTGCAACCTGGGAATTACATTGTCCCTGCTGTTGTTTCCGCTTAGCCCGACTTATATTATGGCTCTACTGGTTATCTTTTTCATGGGTGGTTTTAGGGGGGTTATAAATAGTACTATTAATGCCCTGATGGTAGAGGTCAATCCAGATGATTCTTCATTTTATCTAAATATGACCCATGCATTTTTTGGAATAGGAGCTATTCTGGGTCCTGTAATGGCCGGAATAATAGTCTATACAGGACTCAGCTGGCGTTATCCATATCTGGTTATTGGATTATTTTCTTTATTAATCAGTCTGTTATTTTTACAGATGAAATTTCCAGAACTTGAAACAAGTTCCCGCATAACCTGGCCGGAACTTAAATCTCTTTTGGGCCGGAGGAAAATGATTTTAATTGCCCTGGCTCTTATGTTTTATACCGGCTCTGAAGTGGGAAGCTGGGGCTGGATTTCTACTTTTCTGGAACAGGAGATGGGATTTAGTATTGTTTTTTCAGGACTGGCGGTGGGAGTCTTCTGGTTTTTTATGACTGTGGGCCGGCTAATTTGTGCCCGTCTTTCCCGCAGATACAGTATACAGAAATTAATAATACTGCTGGCCTGTATGGCCATGGCTATTAATTTGTTTACCGGACTGGTTGGAGAAGGATTTTTAATCTGGGTCTTGATGGCCGCTATGGGTCTGGCTTTTTCGGGATTATGGCCTTTAATTGCTTCCTATGCCAGTGAATTATTTACTGATTACTCGGGAACACTTTTTTCGGTTCTGGTAACAAGTGGTGGACTGGGTACGGTTTTTATTCCTTTTTTTATGGGGCTGATGGGGGAACAGATTGGTTTGCGGCTGGCCATGGTGGTGCCCTCCCTGTTTTTTCTGCTGATAGTAATTATATTTTCAAAGCTGTAGTGAGTAAGTACAGGGCAGTAAAATAACCCTCATTAAAGAAAAGTTAAAGAAAAGATTAAAGAGAAAGCAGGAGAAGGTTATATGCGAAAAATATTTTACATAATGAGTGTTGATAAAACAATTATTTTGGCGGCAGCTGCTATAGCACTTACTCTTTTTGGAGACTCCATATTGTATAATGTACTTCCTCTTTATGCTGAAAATCTGGGCATACCCCTGGTGGCGGTGGGTGTGTTGTTAAGTATTAACCGCTGGATAAGACTGCTGACCAACCCCCTGGCGGCCCGTATTTTTGAAAAATACGGGGCCCGAAAACCGTTAATGTTTGCGGTGGCTGGAGGGGTGGCTGTGATTTTCATTTATGCAGGAGGACGGGGACTGTTAATTTTTATGATTGCCCGTATTATTTGGGGTTTATGCTGGTCTCATCTTAGACTGGGAAATTTTTTGCTGGTCATTGGTAAAGCCAAAAATAATCTGGGCCTGGCCATGGGGGCCACCAATTCTATATGGCGGATAGGCAGTCTGATGACCGTGGTTCTGGGTGGTTTTTTAATTGATCGGATGGGTTACAGGTCCGGAATGCTGATTATTGGACTGGCTGCTGTCCCGGCGATTTTGCTGATGAAGTATGCTGTATCAGATATTAAGAAAAATATAGGTCAAACCGGCTCTCAAAAAACAGGAAAGGACCTGAAACCGAAAACTGCAGATAGTAATAAACTGACACCGGGAATATGTTATATGACAATTTTTGTAAATAGTTTTATTGCCGGTTTTATTATTTCCAGTTTATCTCTGGTTCTGCAGAACCGACTGCCTCCGGTTTTAAGTTTTCGAGGTTTTAATTTTGGAATTGCTACTATTACGGGTATGATGCTGGCGGTCCGTTATGGTAGTTATACAATTTTGTCCCCGGTCACCGGTTTTTTAGTGGATCACTGGGGCAGTGAAAGAACATACAAAATATTTATATCAATTTTAATGATCTCACTGCTCTGTTTTGCCCTTATTACTGTACCGGTCATTACTTTAATTATGGTTTGTTTGCTGTTTTTTTCCAGTACTGCTCTGGAAACAATTTTAAATACTGCAGTTGCCGAAAGAAAAGATGCCGGGAGTACTCCCGGCAGGTTGAGTGTTTACAATTCTTTTCAGGATTTTGGAGCTGCCTCCGGGCCTCTGCTGGGCTATGTTGTAGGAGTTTATATTGATTTTACATATGCTTATCTTATGGGAGTTATCGGTCTGAGCATAATTTTATTTTTAAAGAAATTTCATTATTCCAGTTCAAGATAATTGCTTATATTGGCTTCTTCAGTTATAACTGGCTGCAGGATGTCCTTTTTTGAGGTCAGCAGGGTTGTTACCCCGGGCCCATGACCCATTCTTTTACAGTCACTGTGGATAACAATTCCAATGGTACCTGCCCCTTCTTTATACTCTCTGCCATAAGTGTTATCACAGTTTTTCAGGTAAACAAAATCACCCAGTTTCAGGTGATCAATTTTCTTTTCTTTTATCTCCTCGGCTCCGGTAGTAATATCATAATCTCCGGCGGCAGAATGAGCTGCACCGATTCCGGAACCCATCAAACGCCCCGGTATAGATGCGGTTACAGGTACTTCAATTTTATTGTCTTTTTCTTTAATATTCATTTTTTTCAGCAGTCGGGGAGCCAGATTATAACATTTGACATCAGGATAGTCCTGTAAAGTTAGCCCCTGGCCAAAGGCTTTAATCAAAATTTCATCCCCTATTTTCATTTTTTCCAGATCTTTTGCATCAAAATGCAGGAGAACATGGTTTATACCGCCGTGAGTACCGGTGACATAACCTTCTGCATCTTCGGCATCACCACCCACAACTCTGGCTTTGTTGCCGATACAGACCAGAAAATTGAGGCCCCTGGTTTTTTTATTGTCATCAAGCTTCATACTTACTCCGGGTTCTATGTGGTCACCTGCCAGTCCGAAGGCCGGGTCTCCAACCTGAACATTATATGTAATACCTCCGGTACCGGGTAATATTGTGGCCTGTCCTTCCCGGTCGATACAGTAGTATCCGGTTAAGGGATGAGCAATTGCCCCCTGGACTGATTGTTTAACCAATTTTTCACTGTTGTATCTCATATTATTTTCCTCCCTGTTTAATAGGATTTTTTATATTTTTTCTCTTCCATATTATATATTTTATCGGAAAGATTTATTTATCCTTTATTTTGTTGTTCTTTATCTTTTTTAGGATTTTGGTTAATAATTAAAGAGAACATTTTATAAAAAAATACCAAACATTAAATAAAATAACTATATTATAACATTTTGCAATATAAAGAAAACAATTGACAAATTTGAAAATTTGTTTTATAATTATCTTAAAGCTAAGTTAATAAAAGAAAGTAATAGCACAAAATATATTATAATATTAAAAATAATAATAATTAAAATTATTCAAAGTTTTTAAATCATTGCTATTACTTTTTTTCCAGAGTAAGGTTTTAAATGTCACTATTTTTTTATACAAATAACATCAATATAAATAAAAAAATTCACAATATTTTTATAATAATTATATAAAAACCAATGGGTATCTGTTCAAAACAAAAAATTAAAAATGGTTTAAACAAAGTATAGATTTTTATTTGATTAAAAGGGGGGTGATTAGAAAAATAATACTTTATAATAACAGGATTTATGTTCTCTGTTTTTAAGAAAATAAAAAAAAGAGAAAAGAGGTGTTTGTGATGAAGAGTAAAGCAGTAGTTTTTATAAGTATACTCCTGTTGCTGCTAGTAGTGGCAGAGGTACAGGCCATTGATTTTGAGGGGGAAACAATCACCATTACTACCTGGAGCAGCAGGCCTTATGATTATTTACAAGAAGAAGTACCCGGAAGAATTGCAGAAGCTGAAGAAAAATTTAATGCTGTAATTGAGTTTGAATTTTTCTCAAAAGGTGAACTGGTAGATGTAAATATGTCACGTCTTTTAGCTGGAGATGCGGGATATGATATCTGGAATATGGAACATGATCATTTTTGGCCCTTAGTGACTGATGATGCTTTATTATCCGTTGATGAGTATATAACTGAAGATTATTATGACAATTTACCCAGTTTGCATCAGGCACTTGCCAGACAGTGGCAGTTTTTAGGTAATAATTATTATATTGGGGCAGCAAATGCAGCAACTACAACCCAGATGTGGTTGTGGTATGATAAAGAAATTATAGAAGAAGAAAATCTTGAAGATCCTTATGATGTCTGGAAGGCAGGAGAGTGGACCTGGGATAGATGGGAAGAAAAAATGAGAGCTGTTACCAAAGATACTACTGGAGATGGAGAAATTGATCAGGTAGGTTTTGGTGGGGGAGCTCCTCATAGAGATTATTTACTGCCCGGTGCAGGTCCTATAGTTGAAGAACGAGACGGCAGAATTGAATTCGTATGGCATGAGGATCCGGCAATTGATATTTTAGAAACTGCTCATGGCTGGTTTGAAGAAGGTATTGTGGACATGGATGTTGAAAAACGTTTATTTAACGCAGCGATTGGCTGGGGAGAGGAAAATAGAGCTCTAGAACATGAAGAGGGAGATGTTGATTACGGCTATATAACCTATCCTCTTTCTCCTTATGGAGAGGAAGGATGGAACCCTTCCTGGGCTCAGTTAGGATTTGCCTTACCGGTAACCAGCGCCCGTCCCGCTGAATTAATTGAAGTTCTTAGTTTTCTATATCCTTCAGATGAATTTGAAGATCATTTAGATAGGGTTATTGAAGGTATGGCTCTGGACCGTAATTCATATGAAGCACTGCACTGGATTTATGAAAACACACCAGTTCATGTTGATTTTCTGGCTGTTATAACTCCAATTTCTGAAGTCTATTTCCCGGCTCTGGAAGCATCTCTTTTTGAAGGTGGTGCTGCTTCTAGAATGGCGGAAGTATATCCAGAAGTACAGGCCAGAATTGATGATTTATTTAATCAATAAAATGATACAAAAGTAATACAGTAAATTATTGAAAATTAGAGGATTTGGATGACCGCAATACCTCCATTATATAAAATAAAAAAACATATGATGGGGGTATTGTTCATATATTTTAATTATATTGAGTAGTGAGGTGCGGATATGAGGAATTATAAACATTTTATTTTTTTTACGAAACTAAAAAAAGTGACATTTGATTTGTTCAGAGCTACATTAATCATTTCTATATCATTTATTATTTTATTTCCTTTAATTTCAAAAGTACCCTCTGCAATCATGATAGAGGCTGATGCAATTGATAGGACTATTAGATGGCTGCCAACGTCATTTACTTTAAATAATTTTAGGCAGGCTTTTGAATTAATGAATTTTCCTGTTTCGTTTTGGAATTCTTTTAGCCTGGCAGTTCTCGTTAGTGTATTGCAGGTTATTTCAGCTACTGTTATTGGCTATGGTCTGGGAAGATTTGAATTTTTTGGTAGGAAGTTCGTTTTTGCCTTAGTTATTTTGACTTTAATTGTTCCTTTACAGATGATAATGATTCCCATGTATTTAAATCTGCGGGCCTTTAATTTATTTGGTTTATTACCTTTTTCAGTAAATCTACTGGGCTCCCATTGGCCTTATATATTAACTTCAATTACTGGAACTGGTTTTAGACACGGACTTTTTATATATATTATGGTTCAATTTTTCAAAGGGATGCCCACCGCATTAGAAGAAGCAGCTTATGTGGATGGTGCAGGTTATTATACTACTTTCTTCAGAATAATGCTGCCGGGAGCTGGGCCGGCGATAATAGTAGTTTTCCTTTTTTCTTTTGTCTGGCAGTGGAATGATATATTTGTTAGTTCTATTTATTTAGGGGGAAGTCCCGAATATCTGCCATTTGCCCTGGAGAGAATTATGCATATTTTTTATGAAAGAAGAACTGAATATAGAGTTACCTGGCAGATGGCTTCTATGGTGAATAATGCAGGAATGTTAATGTTTATTGCCCCCTTACTGATAATGTATGCTGCTTTACAGAAATATTTTATTGAAAGTGTTGAAAGAACGGGGCTTGTAGGTTAAGTGATATTAAATTTTTAGGTGAGATTTGAGGTGAGGTATGTGTTTAAATTTAGATTCAGATATTTTTTATTTTGTTTTTGTATTATGTTTTTATATTTTGGGATGATAGGTATAGCTGCGGCGGCCCCATATTATAGTTATATATATGATTTCTGGGAGAATCCGGTTCCGGCTCCTAAACCATATTTTCCTGAAGAAATTGTATCGGGCCCGGATTTAGGAATTGATGAATTTGATAACCCTCAGGATATTCATGTCTGTCAAAATAATAATATTTATATTGTTGATTCAGGAAACAATCGAATTATAAAGATGAATCAGGAAATGGAATTAAAAAAAATTTATGATAGCTTTTTAAATGATAACAGTCAAGACATTTTTAATAATCCAAATGGTGTTTTTACTATAAATAATTTAATGTATGTTGCTGATACCGGTAATAACAGGATTGTTGTTTTAAATATAAACAATAATGGTTTAGAAAAAATTCTGGGACCACCTGAAACAGATGTAGAAGGCTTAATACCTAAAGATTTTGTTTTTCGGCCATTAAAAATTGGCATCACATCTGATCAAAGAATATATGTTATTTCCAGAGGTGTTTATGATGGATTGATGCAATTTACACCTGAGGGTGCTTTTTTGGGTTATGTAGGTGCTCCACGTGTTTCTCCAGATCCAATTGATTATTTATGGAGCCAGATTGCAACTCAAGAACAGAGAAGGAGGATGTCTTTATATCTACCCATTCAATATAGTAATCTGGATATAGATGATATAGGATTTGTTTATGCCACAGCTCTGGAAGTAGATAATGCCATAAAAAAAATCAATCCTGCAGGTGTTGATATTTTAAGAAGAGAAGGTTTTCACCCCCCTATGGGGGATTATGGTTCAACCCTTGAAGATGATGAAGGTAATTTAATTTTTCCTCCTTCAAGGTTTATCGATATTGTTGCCCGGGAATATGGTATATATTCAGCCCTGGACAGTAACCGGGGGCGAGTTTTCACTTATGATCATAATGGGAATTTATTATATGTATTTGGAATGAGGGGCAATCAAAAAGGACTTTTTGAACTGCCCAGGGCAATTGAGGTACTGGATAAGAAAATAATTGTTCTGGATAGCCGGGCTAATCAAATTACTGTGTTCAGTCCTACAAATTATGCTCGTTATATTCATCAGGGAATAGAATTTTTTCGAAATGGATTATATGATGATTCACGTATTATGTGGGAAAATGTACTTAGAAAAAATGTAAATTTTGATATGGCTTATACAGGTATAGGTAGAGCATATCTTTATACTGATAATCACGAAGAATCACTTTTTTATTTCCGCAATGGGCAAAATAGAAAAGATTATTCACGGGCATTAGAAAGATATCGATCAGAACTAATTCTGGATAATTTTACTTTAATTATATATATTATTATCAGCATTTTATTTTTACTCACGATAGTACTTAAGTTTAAATTATTTATGTTAATTGAGAATAAATTAGAAAAATTAACCGCAATATCTTCTTCTGATCATAAATTACAAAATAAAGCTCCAAAAAGATACCTCAATAAATTATATAGAATTGTAAAAAGCTTATTTTTTTCGTTAAAACTAATATTTCATCCGGTTGGTGGTTTCTGGGATCTTAAACAGGAAAAAAAAGGTGGAATAATTTCAGCCATTATAATACTTATAATGGTTAATTTAACATATATCTGGGTCAGGCAATATACCGGATTTATTTTTAACCCCCGGGATTTAAGAGATTTAAATATTATTATTGAATTTATAAGTGTTTTATTGCCTTTTGGTTTATGGTGTTTGGTTAGCTGGTCTTTGACTACTTTAATGGAAGGCAAAGGTTCTCCGGGAGAAATTTTTACAGCAACTTCTTATGGATTGGTTCCTTTAATAGTCATCAATCTCCCTGTGATTATTTTAAGTCATGGCTTTACCCTGCAGGAAAGTCCATTTTATTATTTATTTATTAGTACAGCTATTTTATGGTCAGGTTTATTAATTTTTACAGGTACTATGGTTATACATGACTATGATGTTTCTAAAACAATATTTACAATAATTGGCACAATAATGGGGATCGGCTTTGTGCTTTTTATTGGATTATTAGTATTTAGTATTTATACTCAAATTACTTCTTTTATATATGATATATATATTGAGGTTATATTACGTTTATAAGGGTGATGAAAATGGTTTTTCTAAAAAAGATAATAGCAATATTAATATTCATGTTTATAGCTGTATTAATAACAGGTTTTTGGAGGTTTCAGACAGCAGATGCTGCCTTAAATAATTTTGCAATAATGGCAGAAAACAGGTATCTTGCTTTATATTTTAATCAACAAACAGCAGAAGTTATAATCAGAGATAAAAATAGTGATAATTTGTGGTTTTCTAATCCCCCGAACTGGCAGGATGAAGAAAAAATAGCAAGAGGTTCATTAAAAGAAAGACTTGGTTCTCAGTTGAGGATCTTTTATTCAGTTGAGGGGGCAGAAAATACAAGAAATAGTTATGTGGATAGTGTATTACTTGATCAATTTGAATTTGAACAGTTAGATCAAGGGCTCAAAATTCATTATTTAATGGGTGATGAATGGGCTAGTACTGCTTATATGCCGGTGATCTTAGACGAAAATGATTTATATTATATGCTGGAATATATAGAAGATGAAAGTGACAGAGAATTTGTGAAAAACAGTTATGTAAGGATAGGATTACGTAGATTACAGGAAAATGAGAGAATACAGATTTTTGATTTAAATATGGAAAAAACTTTTGGAGAATATACTCTTTATCAGCCGGGAATTGAAATGAATGAAAGAGAAAAAAAACAGTTTAAAGAACATTTTGTTACAGTTTTCAGAAATCACCGCCAGGATATTTTAAATAGAGCAGATATTAATAAAAATCAAATCTCATATTTAAAACAAAGTAATTATTTTATTATAGATGATATTTCACGATTTGATCGCCAGGATATTATGGATATTTTACAAAGCACAAATTATTCACCGAGAATTGTACAATCAATACATCTGAAAGTTAATTTAGATCCCCCCAGTCCCAGATTGAATATTTTTTCTGTCAGCCTTGAGTATCGTTTAGAAAAAGATGAGCTGGTAGTGGAAGTTCCCTTAGATGAAATTGTTTTCCCCAAAGATGTAATAGACATTCGGGGGGCCTTTGGCCTGGCCGGGGAACAGGTTTCTTTTCCTCTACATAAAATAGAAGTTCTTCCATTTTTTGGAGCAGCTGATAGGAAGGAAAATGGATATATTTTTGTACCTGATGGTACAGGTGCTTTAATTGAGTTAAACCAGAAGCGATCACCTCGAGGTCAGTTTTCCACTTTTGTATATGGAGATGATAATTCTTTAGAACAGCAGCAGCAAAAAACAAGATTAATTGAACAAAGTTTTCTTCCAATATATGGTATTAAGTCAGAAGAAAAAGCCTGGCTGGCTATTATGGAAGGAAGTGATGTTGTTGCAAATATCAGGGCGGAAATTGCGGGTGGATATTTTTCCTATAACTATGTTTTCCCCCGCTTTAATATTTTGCCTTTTCAGGAAGTAGAAAGAACATATCATGCTGAAAGTGATGCAGTTGAAGCATTAGAATCTGCTCTGGGAGTTGGTTCACCATTTAGAGATGTTGGTCAGGAATATTTATATCCTGACCGTTTTATTAATGATAATATAAAAATTAGATATCTTTTTATTAATAATAAAGAAGAAGCTAATTATGTGGGAATGGCAAATAAATATAGAAATTATTTAACACAGAAATATGATTTTGGTTTTAATAAAAATACAGATATTAATTATCCCTTTTATTTAGAACTGATAGGTGGTGTATCCTATAGAGGTAATTTTCTGGGCATACCTCGTGAAGAGGTACTTCCTTTAACCGGATTTAATAAAGCTGTCGAGGTACTTGAAGAATTTAAAGAAAAAGAAATAAATAATATAGTTTTAAAATATTCTGGCTGGACCAGAGGTGGCATTAATCACGAGTATCCTCAAAAAATAAGATTGGAAAAATCATTAGGATCCAGGGAAGAATATAATAATCTTCTGCATTATATAGAAAAATCAAAAATTGATTTTTATCCTGATATTGATTTTCAGTATTTGTGGGATAATAATTTTCTTGATGGTTTTGTGCCCCGCAGAGATTCAGTGCGTAATTTGAGCAGACAAATAGGAAAATACAGTTATAAATTTAATCCAGTAAACTTCAGGAAAGAGCCCGGAAAAGAAAACTATATTATTAGCCCAGGGTTAATTACAGGTCTGGTTAAAAGTTTTTCAGAAGATTTAGAGGCTTATAATATAAAAAGTCTTTCATTAAGAAATATAGGTGGTCATTTAAATTCTGATTATAGATGGGATAATTATTATGATCGGCAGGAAGCACAGATGATAATCAATGACAATCTATCATTTTTGAAAAACCAGAAGGATCTAAAAATAATGACTGGTGCGGCAAATAGCTTTGTATTACAATATGTAGATCATGTTATCGATCTGCCTCATCACAGCAGTGATTATTTCATGATTTCTCAGAATGTACCTTTTTACGAAATGGTTATTAGAGGTTTAGTTAATTATACCTATCAGCCATTGAATTTTTATGAAGATCAAGAATATTTATTATTGAAATCTTTAGAAACGGGAGCAGGATTGTATTTCAGGTTTTTTTATGAAGGGCCAGCTATAGTAAAAGGCACTGAGTTTAATCACTTATATTCAGCCTATTACAAAAACTGGTTTAATGAAGCAATATCAATGTATAAAGAAGCAAAAAAAGTTATAGGACCTTTAGAATCTCAAAGGATAATTAATCATAAAAAATTAAAAGATGGGGTTTTTAAAACTGTATTTCAGGATGGAGATTATATTATTGTAAATTATAATCAGAGAGTTATTAAAGTAAATGATATTCAAATTGAGGATCGAAGTTATTATGTGGGAAGATATAATAAATGAGTGAGGAGGTTATCTTATGCCCGATAACAGAGAAAAAAAATGGTTTAAATTAAATGTTAAAAGTCGAAAGCAGATAGTGGGTTTTACATTTGTGTTGCCTTTTCTAATTGGATTTACTATATTTTTTGCTGCTCCTTTTTTGCAATCAATAATTTTTAGTTTTAACAGCTTATCATTAACAAGAGAAGGATATAATTTAAAATATGTTGGTTTTAATAATTATTACAATATTCTTTTTGTTGATGCAAATTTTATACCCGCATTAATTGAAGAATTTTTTAGAACTATTGTATATATACCGGCAATTTTATTTTTCAGCTTTTTTGCAGCTATGTTATTGAATGGAGAATTCAAAGGAAGGTGGCTTGCCAGGGTTATCTTTTTTTTACCGGTAATTATGGGTGCAGGTATATTAAGACAGCTGGAACAAATGGATTTTTTGACTGAAATGCTGCAGGCAGGTGCTGCAGCAGATGAAATAGCTGGTTCTGCTGTCAGTGCCCAGATAATAAAAAATGTGTTATTTCAGCTTCGACTACCTGATTTTCTTATAATTTATATTGTTGATGCGATTGAAAACATCCCTAATATAATACAGGATTCAGGTGTTCAAATATTAATTTTTCTGGCTGGCCTGCAGTCTATTCCAAAATTTTTATATGAAGCGGCAGAGGTTGAAGGTTCTACAGGATGGGAAAGCTTCTGGATGATAACTTTTCCCCTGCTCACCCCATTAATGATAACAAATATTGTATATACAATTATATATTCTTTTACATCAGTAGATAATGAGCTTGTAATTTATATCAGGAATGTTGCTTTTGGAGGTATGGGATATGGTGTGAGTGTAGCTATGAGCTGGTTTTATTTTATTATGATAGCACTTATTTTATTTATAGTAATTTATCTGTTGGGTAAAAGAGCTTATTATCTGGATTGAAAAATATTTATAAAGATACAGATACTGATATTTCTGTGACAGAAGGGAAATAGTGGCTATAATCGGTTATTGAAATCAGGAGCGTGCGAATGCTTTAAACCTAAGAGTATTAAAATTAAAGAACATTATAGCAGGAAACAGAGAGGGGGGGCACATAGAGCAAGCAGTGGAAGGTAGATTTGATTTATAATCTATTGTCAGGGCTTATAAAAAAGGCGGATTTCTCCGCCTTTTTTGCTCTTGCTCTTCTCTTATTTATTTAATTTATTTTAAAATAATGTTATCTAAAATCTATAGGAGACACTCAACATGCCCAGAGGATATGCATCTGAACCTATGCCAATGTCTATGCCCAGCTGTCGGGCTAGATTTAAAGCAAACCCGATATGTGCACCGACCGCAAAGAAGGAGCCATCATCCATACGGGCAAAAGGGTAATCAAAACCTATTTGAGCATATGGAGAGATTAACGCAACAGTTCCAAAGCCCCAATAAGGATTTAAATCCATATATCTAAGTGGTTCAAAATACCTTTTTTCACTGTAACCAATTGCCAGATTGGCTCCTCGATAACCGGTTATTTCTCCGGCAGCATTGCTGGTAGCCCATCCTATGGTCGGCAGGTCAAGTCCGATCATCATATCTGTTTCATTAATGCTCATCGTGGACTGTGCTCCAGGCAGATACTGAGCTGATGTAACATCAGCGGCTAAAAAGAGGGAAACCATTAAAATTAGACTGAAAATAATTAATCTGTTTTTCATAATATCACATCCTTAGTTTGTATTTTTTGAAAATTAGCATGATGGATAATTGTTGTATTAAAAAAGTGGAAAGAAAATTAATGGTATTAATTAATTAATTATTGTTTCTTATTATAATTATATGTCAGCTGTCATAAAAATGCAAATTTTTCATATTAATTGATATAAAAGTTGCATTATTGACTGGTATTAAGAAATGTAATATTATATTAGTATAATATAATAAAAATACCAAATATGTCTAAGTAAGAAAAAATTTATTAAAAATTATTTTCGGTGATGATTATTTGTGAAAATTATAACATCTATTTTTAAAAAAGCATAATATAATAAATGTTAGCAGGGAGGAAAAAAATGGCACAAAAAAAATCGAAAATTAAAGTGAAAAATGTGAAATGTGAATACAGGGTAAATCCCCTGGGAATTGATCACTCAAGGCCCCGGTTTTGCTGGCAGCTGAAGGCGGATGAAAGAAATGTCCATCAGACAGCCTTTCAAATTCAGGTTACCAGAAATGATGATTCCTTTTCAACTATTTTTTGGGACAGTGGAAAACAGAATAGTAAACAATCGGTCCATATCAAATATGACGGTCCTCCTCTTTCAGAAAGAACCAGTTATTATATTCGGGTCAGGATCTGGGATCAGGATAATAACAGATCGGACTGGAGCAGCCCTGTTTTTTGGGAAATGGGAATCCTGAATACAGAATCCTGGGGGGCGGAATTCATTACATATGATCCCAGACAGGCAGAAAAAAAAGAAGAACAAGCCTGTTTTTTCCTCAGAAAAGAATTTTCAGCAGAAAAAAACATAAAATCGGCAAGGATTTATTGTTCTGCCCTGGGGCTGTATGAACTTATACTTAATGGCAGCCGGGTGGGGGATTATTATTTTACTCCGGGCTGGACCAATTACAATCAGCGCCTGCAGTATCAGACCTATGATATTACAGAAATGGTAAGAACAGGGGAAAATGCTCTGGGAGTTAGTCTGGGTCCGGGCTGGTATAAGGGAGAGCTGGCCTGGGAAGGACAGCAAAATATTTATGGAGATCAACCTGCAGTTCTGCTGCAGCTCCATTTGATTTACAAAGATGGCTCAGAAGAGATTATTAGCTCTGATGAAACCTGGGAATTTTCTCCAGGACCTATCATAATGTCAGAAATATATCATGGAGAAACATATGATGCCCGTAAAGAAATGGCGGGCTGGAGTGAACCCGGTTTTGATAATTCAAAATGGGGCAAAGTAAATGTTTTACAGGAAGGTAAAGAAAAACTTCTGGCTCAGGAGAATGAACCGGTTCGCAGACAGGAGGAGATAAAACCCCGGGAACTGATTAAAACTCCGGAAGGTGATCTGGTACTGGATATGGGACAAAATATGGTGGGCTGGATACAGTTCACAGTATCCGGACAAAAAGGGGACCGGGTGGTGCTTGATCATGCAGAAGTCCTTGATCAGGAAGGTAATTTTTATAGAGAGAATATTCGTTCTGCCCGGCAGAAAATAACTTATATTCTTAAAGGCAGTGAAAGTGAAACCTTTGAACCTCATTTTACCTTTCAGGGTTTCCGATATGTGAAAATTGAACAGTATCCGGGAACAGTTGAGCTTGATAACTTCAGGGGGGTAGTACTTCACTCTGACATGGAAGTTACGGGGGATTTTTCCTGTGATCACGAACTTATCAATCAGCTCCAGCATAATATTGTATGGGGCCAAAAAGGTAATTTTTTGGATATTCCCACTGACTGTCCCCAGCGTGATGAACGGCTGGGCTGGACTGGAGATGCTCAGGTTTTTGTTGAAACCTCCATTTTTAATATGGAAACAGCATTATTTTTTCGCAAATGGCTGCATGACCTTAAATCAGAGCAGTATGAGGATGGGAGAGTACCGGCTGTAATACCAGATGTTCTGGATAAAAAGGTGAGTTCTTCTTCCGGCTGGGGTGATGCGGCTGTTATCTGTCCCTGGATATTATACAAACACTATGGTGATCAACGATTTTTAGCAGAACAGTATTCCAGTATGAAGGCCTGGGTTGAATATATTCGCGATCAGGGTCCTGAAGAATTTATCTGGGAAACCGGTCATCATTTTGGAGACTGGCTTGCTCTGGACAGTGAAGAAGACAGCTATACCGGAGCCACAGACAAGGATTATATTGCTACTGCTTTTTTTGCTTATTCAACTTCAATACTGAAACAAACAGCTGATATTTTAGGATATGTAGAAGACAAACGAAAATATGCTTTTCTTTATGAGAATATCAAGCAGGCGTTTAAAAGCAGATTTGTTAATGAAAAGGGTGTTCCCCGAATTGAAACCCAGACAGCTCAGGTTTTGGCTCTGGAATTTGACCTGGTGGCTGGGGAGAAAAAACAGCAGACAGCGGATCTGCTGGCCGAACTTATCCGGGAAGCAGGTACCCAGCTGACAACCGGTTTTTTGGGGACTCCTTATCTCTGTAAGGTGCTTACTGAACATGGTTACCACAGGCTGGCTTTAAAGTTAATCAAAAGGACAGATTATCCTTCCTGGCTGTATCAAATAACCAGAGGGGCGACTACCATCTGGGAACACTGGGATGGAATAAAAGAGGATGGTTCTTTCTGGTCGGCAGATATGAATTCTTTTAATCATTATGCCTACGGGGCAGTGGGGGATTGGCTGTACAGGTATGTGGCCGGAATAAGACCTCATATATCAAATCCTGGTTATGGAGTTTTTTCCATTAAACCGGAAATCTCAAATACAGAAGAAGATTTTAATCATATAGAGGCATCTTTTGAGTCACTATATGGAAAGATAGTTTCGGGCTGGAAAAAAATGGAAGAGAGTATTGAACTAACAGTTAAAATACCTGAAAACACCACAGCCCTGGTAAGATTACCGGCAGATAGTCCACAGCAGGTAAGGGAAGGCAAAAAACCTTTAACCACCGAACTTCCGGGGGTAAATTCCATACAGCACTATTCAGCTGATAAACCGGAGGAAAAACATATTATACTAAATCTGGGTTCAGGAGAATATTACTTTTCCTGCCCCAGATAACTGGATTTATCAGGATTTTTTCCAGCTGCCCGGGGTGGTGCCGGTTAATTTCTTGAAAACTTTAGAATAATAACTCTGGTCATTAAATCCGGACTGCTGGGCTGTATAGGCCAGGGAATGACCCCGGTGCAGAAGTCTTTTGCTTTTTTCAATTCGCACCTGATTCAGATATTCAGTAAAGGTCATATCTGTTTCTTTTTTAAAGAGTTTACTGAAATAACCGGCACTTAAACCAGCTTCTGAAGCCACTTCCTTTAAGGACAGGTCCTTTTGATAGTTCTGGCGAATATAATTCAGGGCCCCGGATATAAGTTCACTATTTTGCCGGTCATACAGGGAAAAGGTGTCGGTTATAAATTTTTCTACCACTTCGGACAGCCATGCTGACAGCTGATGAATATCAGAAATATTCTCCACAGTTTCCAGATATTTATATTCCAGGCCGAATATTTGTTCCAGATCAGCCCCGGTTTTAAGTGCTGCCCGGGAGAGAACTCCCAGCAGTTCAATAACTCTCAGCCGGACAAGGTTAAATTTGCGATTATGCTGAAAATATATGAAGCCCAGAATTTCATTTAACAGTTTTCGGGCTCCCTTTCTGTCCCCCAATCTAATTTTTGATATGAGCTCTCTTTCTTTTTCCAGAGGATAAAAGCTGTCATCATCATTTAATTTCTGATATCCGGCAACCATTTGAGAACTGATATTGCTGAAAGTGTGTCTGTTTTTTGCTTTTTTTAACTGGGACTGTTCCATAATATTTTCACTTAATCTCATCAGCAGTACAGCCAGATGGCGGACCCGAAAGGTGTTAATCACTTTTAATTTTTCCAGCAGATCTGTAAGGTGTTCTTTTTTATTCTGTAAAGCCGGTATCTGATTTATAATATCTTTCAGGAGCAGTTCATCTACCCGGTGTATCAGGACCGGCCCTCCAATCAGATAGGATTTTGTTTCTTTTTGGTCAAATACAGGTACTGTCCAGCGGGCCAGGCCAAAAGGGCAGAAATGAATATATTCACGTCCCAGTTTACGAGCCTGATGACCTCCATAGCGGCAGTGTTTTTCACAAATTGAAGTACATTTTCCGGAGGAATGATTCTCACCACAGTAAAAAGATCGCAAAAACTTACATATTTCGGGCAAATTTTCTGTACAATTTAAACATTCCACTACCTGTGAATTTTTAATCCTGCAGATCCTGGTGTTTATACCTGTTGAAAAAGTATAGTTATCTGCTATATCTTCCAGTTTTTGTTGGTTCAACATTATTCACCTTCCCGAATAAACCTGGGGATAAGAAAATGAAGCTTACCAATGATGATTATATTCTATTGGAAGAAATTTTTAAACCCTCCAGGGAAAAACATAATTTTTTATTTTGTAAAATAGCAGCTGAGCTTTATTATTTGGAGGGTTTTAAACACTATCTAATTTTTTTCTTTTATCAGCTTTACTATTGTGGAGTGCAGCTCTTTTTGTGAAGGGGTGTTTTCATATTTTATCCGGCCCTCAATCACGATACTGGGGATACTGGTAACCTCCATTTTTTTCATTCTGACCACTGATTCTTTATCTTTTATTTTGTATTCCTTAAATACTATTTTATCCTGCAGCTCTTCATCGATGGAGTTTATAACCGTATCAACCATATATTGACAGGGGGCACAGGATTTTGAGTCCAGGGTAAATACTTCGACAAAGACCCGTGAATCTTTTTTGTAATCAGGGAGAGTGACTGAAAGTTCATTTTGATCCTCTATATTTTCAAAATCGTCAAGCAGGCTGTAGGCCTCCCGGTTGTGGATTACTTCAGCAGCAGCCTGAAGATTTTCGGGAGGTGTACTGTAGGGTAAATCACAGCCTGGAGAAACAATGTAACCCTTAGTTCCCCCTTCTTCCATAGACTCCAGGACATGCTGTTTGCACATTTCGGGGGTTCCGTTCAGGAGAATGGTGGTTAGTTTGAGATTGCCGCCCAGGGATATTTCGTGTTCGGAAGCAATATCCAGTACATACTGCAGGGGTATATTTTCATCAAAAGAGATATTATCCGGACCACATAAACACATTTGTTCTATATTCTGGCGGGCATCACCACAGACAAAAAAGGAAGAATAAGCATTTTTTTCAGCAATAAATTCAAATATCTCAGAAGCATAGGGCTGTACAAAACTGGTAAAATCAGCTGGAGAAATCTGTGAGGTCATGGGGTCAACCACCGCAATTACATCCATTCCCGCCTCCAGGTACCATTCAGCTGTCTGCAGGGCTACTTCTTTACAGAAGTCTATTATCTGTTTAACTTCATTTTTTTGGTCATGCATCTGTAAAAATATTTCCGAGCCCATGAGATGAAGTGCGAGAGTGAAGGGCCCGGTTACCAGACCATAAAGAGCTATTTCAGAGCCAAATTTTTCATTCAATCTTTCCATTGCTGACAGTACCAGCGGAAAACGTCCGGCTGATTTTTCGGGCAGTGAGAGGTCAGTTAAATTTTGATCATTTTTTAAAGGGTGTGATATAACAGAGGGGGGATTTTCCGGATCCCATTCCAGCTCACAGCCCAGAGTCTGGGCTTCTATCTGGAGATCAAACAGGACCGGAATACCGTCCGGTTTATAAAGTTCAACCGCCCTGCTAACTCCCCGGACAATTAAATCTTCATCCTGTAGATATGAAGCTGCAGATTTTCCGATCAGGCTGCCCCCATGGCAGCCGACAAAGGGCACCCAGGGATTACGGCAGGTGTTTTTGTTTTTGAGGGCAGAAAAAAGAAGTTCTTTATGGGGCATAATAAAATTCCTCCTGTGGATTTAATTTGTATTTGGTATTTTTGGTTCTATTTTCATTATAATAAAATTCAGGGTATGGTTATTGTATAATATTCATCTGTTTTTGTATTTTATAGATATTATCAGGATATTAAATTTGGAATCAGATTTTTTTATTTTTAAACAGGAAACTATCTTTTTATATAGAATTATTCTATAAATAGTTTTTTACAAATAGTTATATATTAATGAAAAATAGTTCAATATAATATATTTTCATATTAAAAGATTCCGGGCGGCATTTAAAACAAAACGCAAAACAAAACTCAAATACAGGGGGCAACTATGAAATTTATAAATCTTGATGATCCTGATTTTGCGGAGCTAGATAGCAGTTTACTGGAAGATATAAAGTACTCCGTTCTGGAAGGTTCACTGGGTACAGCAATGACTACGCTGGTGGGAGGGGCCTTTTTGATTGGTTTTGCTCTAGTACTGGGAGCGGACAATTCAGTTATCGGTATCCTGGCCTCCCTGCCGCTTTTGGCCAATTTGATCCAGATTATTGGTTCATATATAATATCTAAGGCCGGGGATTCCAAACGAGTATGTTTGTTTAATATATTTATACACCGTCTGCTGTGGTTATTTATAGTACTGCTGCCCTTTTTTATTTTTCGGGATAGTTTTTATGATATACGGGTCTGGATTTTTGTGGCTCTGCTGGGTGTAAGCAGTATTTTTGCTTCTCTGACCAATGTTTCCTGGACTTCGTGGATGGCTGATTTAATTCCCCGTAATATTCGCGGCCGATTTTTTGCGAAAAGAAATATTGTGGCTCAGATTGTGGGGATGTTGCTGGCGGTTATGGCCGGCCGTTTTTTGGATGTCTGGCGGGGAATATTCCCCGATCCGGTAAATCAGAGTTATGGTTTTGTAATTTTGTTTGCTGTGGGTACCCTATTTGGTTTTATCGGAATCACTATTTTAAAGAAAATGCACCGTGCTCCCCCAAAACCTGCTTCTGCACAGAATTTTTTCAGTCAGTTAACAAAACCGCTTAAGGATTCCGCTTTTCGATATTTTATCCTTTTTTCTGTAGCCTGGGGATTTTCAGTGGGGATAGCCGGTCCCTTTTTTAGTGTTTATATGATCCAGAATCTACAGATCCCGTTTTCTATTATTACGCTGTTTGGCGTGGTTGCAGGAATTTCGAGTATTTTTGGCATGAGGATTGTGGGTAGAGTTATTGATAGACTGGGTCCTAAACCTCTTTTTATCCTCTGTGGCTGTGGGGCTGCACTGCTGCCTTCTCTGTGGTTGTTGGCCACACCGGAAAACTACCATATCATCTGGGTTATTAATATTGTTTCCGGATTTTGCTGGGCCGGAATAGGGATAATTTCCAGCAGTTTGATGATGAATATGGCGCCTTCTGAATATAATTCCGTTTATTTTGCTGTTTTTGCCGGTATAACAGGTTTGAGTGGGGCTCTAGCACCTATTGTAGGGGGTTATCTGGGTGAATATTTCTCAGGTATAGTTATAAATCTGGGGTTTTTTCAGGTCTCGAATTTGAAAATACTATTTTTACTGAGTGCAGTGTGTCGTCTTTGTTCACTGCTTTTTTTGAATCTGGTTCAGATCAAAGATAATGCTTCTGTGAGAGAAGTATATGCTAATTTTGCCGCCTGGCAGAGAAATGTGCCCCTTAATGCTTATTTTTCGATAACTGGCTATGTAGGTAATGTGAATCTGGTAATGAACCGGGGAGTGGTGATAGTCCGCCGCAACGCAGAGCGTGCTCTGGCTACCGGACGCAAAATGGGACGTCATATTAATGGGAGAAGAAAGAAAAAGTCCGTAAAAGATCGATCAAGCGAGGAGAGTAATGATCTACAACAGGATATCCCGAAAGAAATAGAGGAACAGAGCAAAGAGGGTAAAGATGGCAAAAATAAAGAAGAGCAGGAATAAAACTTTTGCGGGTATAAGGATAATTTATAATAACATTAAATATTAGCAGTTATTAGCAGTGGAAAATAATGCGAAGCTTAAAATTATAAAATAAAGACCCGCCACTTCTTGACAACATAACAATTTAGTGCTATAATATTTACTGCTGATTAAGTTTTGTGGTGGGTGTAGCTCAGCCCGGTTAGAGCGCAAGATTGTGGATCTTGAGGCCGTGGGTTCAAGTCCCATCACCCACCCCACTTTTAATCAGTTTTTTTATGTATTTTTTTACTTTTTCAGCTGTTTTCTCTCATTAAAGAAGGTGCGGGCTCCAAAATGGATCATTATAAAAACAGTTAAGGTAACACTGCCCAGAATTCCCATCATGATTGCAATCTGGTACTTGATTGCGGTTAAAGGAGGGGCTCCAGCCAGCATCTGTCCGGTCATCATGCCCGGCAAAAAGATAATTCCCATTCCAATCATTGAATTTAGGGTGGGCAGAATGGCATTATAAAAAGCTCTGTTGCTGATTTCGAGAGTGGTCATCTCCGGTTCTGCGCCCAGCATCAGGGCATTTTCTATTTGGGCGGTATTATCTTTTATACCATTAATCAGACCTTCGGTGCCCAGAGATATGCCGGTCATGGAATTACCGATAAGCATTCCGGAAATGGGAATAAAGTACTGGGGTAAAAACCAGGGTTCTAAATTAACTACTATTAAAATAAAAGTAAAAATAATGATACCGGTTCCTGTAATCATGGCTGAGCCAATTATGATTTTCAGAGATAGAGAGATTGGCTCACTTATACGGCTGTATATATTCTGAACTGCAAAGCCTTCCATTATGACCAGTACGAGCAGGACCAGCGGAATACTGGGATTTTGAAAAATATAGGTTAGTACATAACCAACAAGTACCAGCTGGATGGTCATTCTTATTGAGGCAATTATTATTTCTGAGGTATTTCCTATATCCCTTATCTTAACAATCAGCATAAGAATTAACACAAAAATATAGGCTATAACCAGCTGAATAATAGGAATATCAATAATTTCTTCCATTTTAATCCTCCTTAATATTGGTAGTCTCAGTTATTGAGCCACCATCAATATGTATAAGACAATCTCCGTATTTGTGTGCTATTTCTAAAGAGTGAGTGACCATCACCAGTGAACTATTGCTTTTTTTAATATACTCAATGACCATCTGTACAATCTGTTCTTCTGTGTTCTCGTCCAGGGCAGCTGAGGGTTCATCCAGAAGCATTATACTGGGTTCCAGAAGAAGAATTCGGGCCAGAGCCAGTCGCTGTTTTTCTCCACCCGAGAGATTTTGTACACTATCTTCCGGTGAGAAATCAGATAATTTGACTTTTTTTAGAATACTATCGTAATTTTTTTGTTCCTGATTTAGTCCGGCATATTTTTGCGTCTGCTGGAAATTATCATGTATAGTACCGGAAAAAAGAATCGGATTTTGCGGCAGCATCGGTATCTGGCGCCTGAGCTGAACCGGATCATAATCCTTTATATTCTTTCCATTGAATAAAATTTCACCACTGTCCGGACTGATCATATTGTTCAGCAGCTGCAGAAAGGTAGTTTTTCCACCCCCGCTTTCCCCCACAACACAGGTGATTGTGTTATTTTCTATCTCCAGATGTTCTATATTTAGTATATCCCGGTAAGTTACATTATGAAGTTCAAATAACATATTTCTTTATCCTCCTTTTTCCAGTAAAGCGGATAATAAAACACATAATATTTATAGTAATAGCGTATTATTGATTTATACTATAAAAGTATACCAGTGGAGTGTAAATTTGTCAATATATTGGGAGAAATTACCATTGTATACACTGTATACAATGTATACAGTTATACTTTGCCCTTCAGCTCTCTTTTCATCTTGACAATACCCCCCCTCTAGTATAATATATTAAATAAGTTAAAAACACATTACCCATATTGTAATAAATTAAAATGAAATAAGGTCTCTGCTTGTGATAATTGTGACATTGTGATATAAATTTGAATAAATTATAGATATTTATATAAATAATAGACATTTTTTACACAATAGTATACACATTATGGTATACATCATACAATTTCTAGATACAATTTCTAGTATACATTATACAATATACAATATAGAAAATAGATGATATTATAGAAATACAATATAGAAAATAGATTATAATATAAATATACAATATAGAAAATAAATTATTGAAAATTTCTTCTTACAATTTAATGCATTAATTTCTGGCAGCCGCTGTTCAAAATGATTTATTGAGTCAGGCTGTTCCTTTTTATTATATACACCGTTTAAAACACCGTTTACAAAATTAATAAATATCAATAATTGTACTGCCCATATTGCTCTGCAGAAAGAAATATTACTGCAAATCAATAGAAAACCAATAAAGAATTAAAAATCAACGATATCCAGTTTCAGCTCATAAACTCGACATTTTGAAGAGATCAATTTTTTTATAACCGGGGCAATCAGCAACCGGGCAGTCCAGCAAATCAGTTTAACAATCTAAGGTAAATAAATAAAAATTTGATAATAATATAATAACAATTATATTTACACAGGAGGAAGATAAAGAGATGAATATTAAAGAAAAAAGCAGAGAAAAACTGGAAAGACTAAACAATGAGCACGTAAATGAGATTGTGGAGATGGCCGTGGAGCTCTGTCAGCCGGAAGAGGTTACTGTCATTTCAGACTCTGAGGAAGATGTTGAATATATTAGACAGCTGGCCCTGGAGACTGGAGAAGAAAAGCCTCTGGATATGGAAGGTCATACCTATCATTTTGATGGTTATAATGATCAGGCCCGGGACAAAGAAAACACAAAGTATCTGCTGACCGGAGATGAAGATTTTGATCTGGATATTAATTCAATTGAAAGAAATGAAGGCCTGGAGGAGATATTTTCTTATTTAGCAGGCAGTATGCAGGGTAAAGAAATGATAGTAAGATTTTTCTCCCTCGGTCCTTCCGATTCACCCTTTACCCAGCCGGCAATACAGATTACTGATTCCAGTTATGTAGCCCACAGTGAAGATATTCTTTATCGTCCGGGTTATGATGAATTTATGAAACTGGAAGGTTCTGATGATTTCTTTTATTTTATTCATTCAGCAGGTGAACTGGATGAAAGAGGTAACAGTAAAAACATAGATAAACGAAGAATTTATATTGACCTACAGGAAGACCGGGTGTTTAGTGTAAACAATCAGTATGCTGGAAATAGTATTGGTCTCAAGAAGCTGGCCTTCCGTCTGGCGATTAAAAAAGCCTCCAATGAAGGCTGGCTGGCAGAGCACATGTTTGTCAGTGCGGTCAATGGTCCTGAAGACAGAAAAACATATTTTACCGGAGCCTTTCCCAGTGCCTGTGGTAAAACAAGCACGGCGATGATCCCCGGCAATACTGTAGTTGGTGATGATATTGCTTATCTAAAGATTCTGGATGATGAAGTAAGGGCGGCCAATGTGGAGCGGGGTATTTTTGGAATTATCCGTGATGTTAATCCCGAAGATGATCCCATTATTTATAAAGTTTTAACCACACCCCGGGAGCTGATATTTTCCAATGTACTGATCAATGACGGCCAGCCCTACTGGATGGGTATGGGTCAGGAGATTCCGGATGAAGGAATAAATTATTCCGGAGAATGGTATAAAGGAAAGACTGATGAACAGGGAAATGAAATAACACCTTCTCATAAAAATGCCCGTTATACAATCAGGATGAGTGATCTGGATAACTGTGATGCAAGATATAATGACCCGGAAGGTGTACCCGTGGAAGGATTTGTTTACGGTGGCCGGGATTCAGATACCAGTATGCCGGTAGTGGAGACTCTGGACTGGAGTCATGGAGTTCTGGTGGGCGCCTGTCTGGAATCAGAAACAACCGCCGCCACCCTCGGTGAGGCTGGAAAGAGAACACATAATCCGATGGCAAATCTTGATTTTCTGGCCCTGCCGGTAGGAGAATATATACAGAACCATCTGGACTTTGGTACCGGTTCTGCACAAACACCCAGTGTCTTTGGAGTGAATTATTTTCTAAAAGATGAAGAAACAGGTGAATATCTGAATGCTATTCTGGATAAAAAAGTCTGGATGCAGTGGATGGACCGCCGGGTTCACGGAGATATGGAGGCCATAGAAACTCCGGTAGGCTATATTCCCCGCTATGAGGATCTGGTTGAACTTTTCGCCGAATATATGGATAAAGACTATACCCGTAAAGATTATGAAGAACAATTTGCACTGCGTCTGGATAAGTATATTGCCAAATATGAGCGTATGGCTGAAATATATGAAGAGTTGACGGTACCCGAAGAATTCAGCCAGGAGTTAAAAAAGCAGCAGCAGCGGCTGCAAAAAGCAAAAGAGGAATATAATAATGCTGTAGTATCTCCATTTGAGCTGGCCAAATAGTCAAATAGTATAGTAAATAGTATAGTAATGAAGCTCAGTAAAAATAAGCAAAAAACAATCAGGAACTTTAAAGACCCATACCACAAAAAGCTGACTTAATCGCTTTTTGTGGTTCTCTTTTATATCATCAGGAGGTGAGGTATCATTAAAATATCAAAAAAAGCTGATAACATAACTGAATCGTTGACACTGGCCATTAGTGCAAAATCAAAACGTCTTAAAAGTCAGGGGTATGATGTGATAGGTTTTGGGGCCGGAGAACCTGATTTTGATACTCCGGAATATATTAAACAGGCGGCCCGGAAGGCCCTGGATGATGGATTCACCAAATATACTCCCGCTTCTGGAACTGATAGTCTGAAACAGGAGATCTGCAAAAAATTTGCCCGGGACAATAATCTGGAATATGAAACGGATAATATTCTGGTTTCCTGTGGGGCAAAACACTCACTGTATAACACCTTCCAGGCTCTTCTGAATCCCGGTGATGAAGTGATTATTCCCCGACCCTACTGGGTCAGTTATCCGGAGATGGTCAAAATGGGAGATGGTCAGCCGGTTTATGTTGATGTTAAAGAAGAGAACAAATTCCGGATGACTCCGGAAAATTTTAAGGAAAAGATAAGTCCTAAGACCAGAGCACTAATTTTGAATACTCCCAGCAATCCCCATGGTGCCGTTTATCGGAGGACCGAAATAGAAAAGATTGCTGAAATAGCCCTGGATAATGATATAATAATAGTATCTGATGAGGTATATGAGTATCTGGTTTATGATGGAATGGAGCACTACAGTACCGCCGCCCTGAGTCCGGAAGTCAAAGAACAGACCATAACAATAAATGCCATGTCTAAATCATATGCCATGACGGGATGGAGAGTTGGATATGCCGCCGGGAACAAAAAACTGATAAAAGCAATGTCCAATATTCAGAGCCACTCTACTTCCAATCCCAATTCTATTGCCCAAAAGGCCAGTACGGCCGCTCTAAAAGAAACCCAAAAAGCCAGACAGGCAATTCAGAAAATGTATGAGGCTTTTGATGACCGGCGAAAATTTATGTATCGGGAGATTAATGACAGTGAACTGCTTTCTTCTGTACTTCCGGAGGGTGCTTTTTATACTCTGATGAATATCAGCAAGATAATTGGCATGTCCTATAAGGGAGAAGAAATTACGGGCTCACTTGACTTTGCTGATGCCCTGCTGGATGCCCAACAGGTTGCTGTTGTTCCGGGAATTGCTTTTGGCGCCGACCAGTTTGTCCGTCTTTCTTATGCCTCTTCAATTGAAAATATTGAACAGGGACTGCAGAGGATCAAAAAATTTGCAGATGGTCTGTAAAGTTAATAAAAAATTATTATGGAGGTGTTTGTAGTGAGTGATAAGAAAGAAACAATCAAAGATATTTATGACAGATTACAGGGTATAGAAGATGAAGAATTACAGGAAAAATATATTACTATTATATTGACCCTGCTTGAAAAAGGATATTTTCCCGGACTGGCCGGAATTCCTGTTGTTAAATCCAGAGTCAGCAAGGTAGATGGGGAGAATGGTGTTTTAACATATCGCGGTTATAAGGCCACAGAACTGGCCCAACATTACAGCTATGAAGATGTGTGTTTTCTCCTCCTGCATGAAGACCTGCCCCTGCCCGAAGAAAGAGAGAAACTCTGTAAGAGATTTATGGATAACAAAGAAATTGATCCCTCTGTAGCCCGGACCCTGGTGGCAATGGATGACAATTTACATCCGATGAATGTTCTCAGTGCCGGAGTTTTAAATCTGCAGGGTCCTGACAAAACAGCCCGGGAAGTACTGGATTATAATCAGAATATGAAGCGCAGTATTAGATTGATTGCAAAATTTCCCAGCATTATAGGTGTATTTCGCAGTAATGACCCGGACTATGCCTCCGGACGAGATTTTGACACTTTTGCAGAATATATTTTATACAGTTTTAATCCTGAACTTTCTGAGAAAAAAGAATGGGTGGATATGTTTGAAGAGCTTTTAATTCTGCATGCAGACCACACCCTGAATAACAGTACTTTCTCAGCCCGGGCGGTTGGTTCTGCCCAGGCCAGTTTGTATTCTTCAATTTCTTCAGCTATTAACTCTCTTTCCGGCCCCCTGCACGGTGGAGCCAATGAAAGGGTAATAGAAATGCTGGCTGATATTGATTCCCCTGCTGATGTGGAAAAATATGTTGACCACAAGCTGGAGCGAAAAGAAAAAATAATGGGGGTTGGTCACCGGGTCTATAAAACCTATGATCCCCGGGCTATTTATATTAAAGAAAATATGCTGCCGGTATTGTTTAATGGAAAAGAGGTTAAGGCCTCCGGAGTTACGGAAGAACTGCAGGAACAATATGAAATAGCCCAGAAATTAGAAGAGGTTGTACTGGACCGACTGGGACCCAAACGCATTTATCCCAATGTTGATTTCTGGTCCGGTCTGGTACTGAGAGCCATGGGTATTGAACCATCATTCTTTACCACTATTTTTGCCCTGGGCAGAATCATGGGCTGGTGTGCTCACTGGGTGGAACACATGGAGGTTACCAACAAAATATACCGTCCCACACAGCTTTATGATGGTTTTGAAGAAAGAGAGCTTTTAGTTGGGCCTGAATCTGAAAATTAATTCCTGTACAGGAAAACCAAAGAAGAGAACTGTAAGATATTTCAAAATTAATGTCTGCTTAATAAAGCCCAGAAAATTCTCAGCTAAAAGGCCGGTTGTTTGCATAAACTCAAATAACCGGCTTTATTTTTTGTATTATATTTGACATTTTTTAATAGGGCTGGCATAATTAAAATGCAGTTCAGGAAATTAATTTTTATGTACGGGAGGTTTTGATTATTACCGAAGAAGAAATAATTGATTTTCTAAAAAAACAGGATTTTGTTGTCTGGAAATGGGGTTCTAAGAACAGTACTCCCAAAATGGAAGGTTTTCTGGATTCAGATATATGTGAAGAAATAATTGGGATAAACGAAAAATGCTTTGTTGCTATTTTAATAAATGAAAATGAAGCCCGTTTTATCCCCGAAAAAAAGTTTATAAACAAAGTACAGGGTCATGATAAGCAGTTTCCGATAGAAAGAATTATATTTGGTGAAAACAGGGAAAGATTTATAGAAGATGGAGAGTATATACTGGTGGAGAAAATTTTGCCGCTTAATCTAATTATTGATTATCTGGAACAGAAAGAAGAATAGCAGGCCTCTGTATATTTCTTTAATTTTAGACAGGAGATATTTACTTTAGAATTATTATATGTTATAATATAAAAAATTCATAAAACTAACGGGGATTGGTGAAATTCCATACCGGTGGTAAAGTCCACAAGCCAATTTATTGGTGGATTCGGTGTGATTCCGAAACCGACAGTACAGTCTGGAAGGGAGTTAGTTAATTTATATAAAAGTCAGAATTTTACTATTGCTGATTCCCTTCTTTTTGGAAGGGAATTTTTTATTTGTCAGAAATTACAGCTGAGTAATGAATAGAAATACATAAAGTGAAAGGAGCTGGATGGTGGACAGAGATAAGTTTTATATGGAAAAAGCACTGGAGCTGGCCCGCAGAGGTGAGGGCAGCACAGGAGCCAACCCCCTGGTAGGTGCAGTTGTAGTTAAAGACGATCAGATTGTTGGTTCCGGGTATCATCAATATTATGGAGGCCCTCATGCTGAAGTATATGCCCTAAAAGAAGCAGGGGACAGGGCAGCAGGAGCTGACCTTTATGTAAATCTTGAGCCCTGCTGTCATGAAGGCAAAACAGGTCCCTGCAGTATGAAAGTTATTCAGAGTGGAATTGATCGGCTGGTTATAGGTATGATTGATCCCCATTCAAGAGTTGCCGGTAAAGGAATAGAAGCTATTAAAAAAGCGGGTATTGAAGTTAAAACCGGAGTACTTGAACATGAATGCCGCCGCTTAAATGAAATATTTTTGAAATATATATCAACAGATTTACCTTTTGTGATGCTGAAAGCAGCCCAAACTTTGGATGGTTATCTGGCTACTAAAACCGGGGATTCGAAATGGATCACCAACAAAACCGCCCGGCAGTATGGTCATAAACTGCGCCATCGGACTGCGGCAGTCATGGTTGGTAGTGGTACAGTCCTGGAGGATAATCCCAGCCTTACAACCAGGCTTGAAGGTAAGCAGAGCACTGATGCTCTCCGGATTGTACTGGATTCAAAATTAAGAATTCCTGTTAATTCCAATTTAATAGACCATCAGTCCCCGGAAAAGACCCTGATTGTATGTGGACATGATTTGGATAATAAACAAAAAGAAAAAAAGAAATCTCTGCTCGAAAAAAAGAAAGTTGATATAATACAGATAAAGCTGACAGAAGAGGGTAAAGTCCCTCTGAAAAAATTATTGAAAAAACTTCATGATATGGAGATAGCAAGTGTTTTAATCGAAGGGGGAGGGCATCTGAATTATTCTTTTCTTTCAGCGGGACTTGTGGATAAGGTTTATATCTTTACAGCACCCCGTATTTATGGGGGTAATGATGGGGTAGCCACTTTTATGGGTCCCGGTCCGGAAAAAATGGACATGATAGATCAAATAAGGGCCCCGAAAATAAAAGAGCTGGAGGAAAATTTTTTGCTTACGGGCTATTTGAATGAAAAACTTGTTGAGTAAGGAGGTGGGTTATTATGTTTACCGGTATTATTCAGGAAGTCGGAAGCTTAAAAAAGAAAGTAAATCGGGGTGATAAATATCAGCTTACTGTAGAGGCCAATAAGGTTACAAAAGATTTAACCAGGGGTGAAAGTGTTGCGGTTAATGGAACCTGTTTGACAGTTGTAGAATTTGATGAACACAGTTTTACCGCCGATGTTATGCCCGAAACTGTGGAGAGTACAAATCTGGATCATTTAAAAAGAGGAGCCCCAGTAAATTTAGAATTACCGGTAACTGTGGATGAATTTTTTGGCGGGCACCTGGTAGCCGGTCATGTTGATGGCCGGGGTGTAATTAATGATATTACCGTACAAGAAAATGCTCGCCTGCTGCAGATTACAATTCCCCAAAAGCTGGAAAAATATCTGGTGGATAAGGGATCAGTGGCAGTAGATGGTATAAGTTTAACTATAGCAGAGCTGGGTGCTGATTTTTTTGTGGTGTCTTTAATTCCCGAAACCTGGGTGAATACCAATCTCTATTATTACAGCCGGGGCGATGAAGTTAATGTCGAAACCGACCTGATTGGAAAATATGTTGTAAAGACAGCAGAAAAATTTAATAAAAAAGGAGAAGAGAGATCAGAACTCAGCCGGGATTTTCTGCAGCAAAATGGTTTTTTATAGTTTCTACAGTCTGAGGAAGGGATGATTAATATGGATACAATTTCAGAGGCAATTGAAGATTTTAAAAATGGTAAAATGGTTATTGTTGTTGATGATGAGAACAGAGAAAATGAGGGAGATCTGGTACTGCCGGCAGAAAAGGCAAACAAAGAAAATATTAATTTCATGATTAAAGAGGCCCGGGGTCTGGTTTGTGTACCTCTGGAAGAAGAAAGAGTTGATGAACTGGAATTACCACCTATGGCAGAACGAAATACTGACAGTCATGAGACCGGATTTACAGTATCGGTGGATCATAAAGATACAGGAACCGGTATTTCTGCTCAGGAAAGAGCCCTGACGGTAAGAAAGCTGGCTGATCCAAAATGTGGGCCGGAAGATTTCAATAGACCGGGTCATATTTTTCCCCTCCGTGCCAAAAAAGGGGGAGTACTGCGCCGGGCTGGTCATACAGAAGCTGCCGTGGAGCTGACCCGGCTGGCAGGTCTGAAACCGGCCGGGGTTATTTGTGAAATTATTAAAGATGATGGTGATATGGCCCGGATGCCAGAACTGGAAGAATTTGCTGCCGAACATGAATTACACTTAATAAGTATTGAAGATTTGATCAAGTATAAAAAGAGCCGAGAGAAATTGATATTAAAAGAAGCTGAGGCTGACCTACCGACCAAATCCGGAGACTATAAAATAAAAATTTATGGTACGGTTGTTGATGACCGGGAACATGTGGCTCTTGTTAAAGGAGAACCTGAGGGAAAAGAGGATGTGCTGGTAAGAGTTCATTCTGAGTGTCTAACCGGTGATGTTTTCGGATCACGCCGCTGTGACTGTGGAGAACAGCTGCAGGCAGCTCTGGATATGATTGAAGAGGCCGGGGAAGGTGTTTTGCTATATATGCGCCAGGAAGGCCGGGGAATTGGCCTGACCAATAAGATTAAAGCCTATCACCTGCAGGATAAAGGTATGGATACTGTGGAAGCAAATGTGGCTCTTGGTTTTGATCCTGATCTAAGAGATTATGGTATTGGAGCTCAGATACTGGTGGATTTAGGGCTTAGTTCTATTAAATTAATCACCAATAATCCGAAAAAAATTGTGGGTCTGGAAGGTTATGGCCTGAATGTTGTTAAAAGAGTTCCTCTGGAGATTGATCCCAACAACAAAAATGAATATTATTTAAAAACCAAAAGAAATAAACTTGGTCATCTGCTGGATAATTTAAATTAACAGGTGTATTTTTTAAAAAATTATAGATCATTTCCACTGCCGCTGGCAAAAATTATCACAACTACGGTTTTGGAGGAGAAACAAAATTATTAAAACCCGGATCATTAAAATCAGGATCATTTAAACCTGAAAAATAAGAGGAAAAAAGACCAGAAGCATTTAACCTAAATAACAGGCGGGAAATACCAAAGAGGATTTCAAAAAATATAAAAAGGAGAGATAATAGTGGCGGAAATTATTGAAGGTAATTTGACCGGAGAAGGATTAAAAGCTGGTATTGTAGTAGGACGGTTTAATGAATTTATTTCCAGCAAGCTGCTGGATGGGGCCTTTGATGGTTTAAAAAGACACGGTGTTCTTGAGGAGGATATAAGTGTAGCCTGGGTGCCTGGTTCATATGAGATTCCTCTGACAGCAGATAAAATGGCCAAAAGCGGAAAATATGATGGTATATTATGTCTGGGAGCTATCATTCGGGGAGATACTCCTCATTTTGAATATGTGGCCTCAGAAGCTGCTAAAGGCATAGCCAAGGTTGGTCTGGATAGTGAAATACCGGTTATCTTTGGAGTGCTGACCACTGATACAATTGAACAGGCAATAGAAAGAGCCGGTACCAAGGCCGGAAATAAAGGATTTGATGCCGCACTTAGTTTTATTGAAATGGCCAATTTACTGGATAAAATTTAAAGAGATTCCTTTGAATAAACCATACCCGGAAATGAGGGGATTGATGTGAAAAAAAGAACTGAGATTTTTTTGTTAACTCTGGGTATTACAGTAATATTTTTGCTGGCTGCTGTTATTTCTGTGTCGGCTGAGGATATAACTTTTTTTGAGATTTGTGCCCGGGGAACTCCCGCTGAAGTGAGGGAGGCCCTGGAAGCAGGTGCCAATGTCAACCAGAGGTACAGCCGGGGGCGAACACCCCTGATGGCTGCTGCCGAGCAAAATCCAAATTCAATGGTAGCATTATACCTCTTATCGGCCGGGGCCCGGGTTGATTTAGTAGATAATGATGGCTGGACAGCATTAATGTATGCTGCGGCCTATAATTCCAATCCCAGGGTATTAAGCACCCTGCTTTCTTTTGGAGCCCGTATTAATACTCAGAACAGAAAAGGTGACACCCCGCTGATACTGGCTTTAAGAGAGGGGAAAAAAGAAAATATTGATCTGCTGCTCAGACAGAGAGCTGATGTCAATCTGGCTAACAGGCAGGGTATTACTCCCTTAATGGAAGCAGTGAAACAGGGTAGAGAACTGCGATTAATTGAAAGATTGATTGATCGGGGAGCTAAGCTTGATACAAAAGATGATGGTGGTCTTACTGCTCTAATGTATGCGGTCCAAAAAAATCAGTATAGAATTCTAAAACAGCTTGTAGAATCTGGAGCCGAAATAAATTTAGTAAACCACAGAAATCAAAATGCCCTGATAATTGCCCTGAAAAATGAAGTAGATAATAGGATATATGAATATCTTCTGGCCGAAAATATTGATATAAATATGAAAGATAACCGGGGTCTAACTGCCGTCCATCATGCCCTTGAAAATGAGGTTAGTTATAGGGTTATTGAGATGCTTTTATCATCTGGTGGTGATCCTGATATTGCTGATAATCTTGGGTATAATGCCCTGCATTATGCGGTGTTGAACAAAAGGGAGCCGGAAATAATGAGCCTGTTAATCAAAAAAGGTGCTGCTGTAGATAAAGAATCAGTGCAAAAAGAAACTCCCCTGTTTTTAGCTGCCGAAGTAGTTGAAAATATAGATGTTTTTTCTATTTTATTAGAGCGGGGAGCTGATATTAACAGCACTGATTACCGGGGTAGTACTCCCCTTATGAAAGCACTGGAGTTCAATACAGTGAGTGTGGTGGAATTTTTGCTTAATAATGGAGCCGATCCTGTCCAAAGAGATGCTCATGGGCGCAGTACTGTTGATTACATGGTGCAAAATGAAAAGATTGTGGGCAGTGATGTTTACTGGTATATACGCTATCAGCAGCCAGAAGGACAAAAAGTTGATTTTAGGGAGACTAAATCGAGATTAACGGCAGGACTGCTTTCTTTTGCCATTCCTTCGGGGGGACATTATTATGCTGGACAGTGGTGGCCCAAAGGGGCCCTGTTTTTGGCCGGGGAAGCCGGACTTTTTGCTTTAGCCTATAATCTAACAGACCCGGATGCAAAGAGGGCCGCATATACGGCTCTGGGTCTGGTTAAAATATGGGAGATATATGATGCCCTGGGTGAAATAGACAAAGTTAATGAATTTGTCAGGGAATACAACCAAGAGGCAGAAAGGTATAATGAATATCTTGAGGAGAATGGAAAACCAGAGTATTTTTTAAACTGGTCTTTTTAAAAATAGCTAAAAAGCTTCTTTTTAAAAAGTTTTAAAAAGTTTTTGAACAAGTATTAAAAATCAGGAAGAAACTCTGTAATTCTTGCGGGAACGGGCTACCTGTTCCCATTTTTCTTCTTTTAAGGGGCGGTCAAAACTCCTGAGCTGTGCAACTTCAAAGCCGTGTTTTTGAGCCAGATGACGGGTCATTAGAATAGAGTTAAGATTTACACCTGAGGAACCAAGACTCATATTTTCATATTTTTTTTCCAGAGCTAACATCATGGTTTCAGCCATACAGGCATAAACCAGGCCCTGCTCAAACCCAAAATCCCAGCCCATGGACGGCCGGCCCGGTACGGAGATAATACCCCCGTCAATTACCAGAACATCTGGTCTTTTTTCATTAATTTCTGGACTTACATTTTTGGGTCTTGAAATATCACAGATAACAGCTCCTTTTTTGACATTAGCGGGTGTAATCAGTTCTTCAATGGAGTTGGTAGCACAGATTGTTACATCTGCTTTCGGCAGAAATTTTTCAATTTTAGTGGTGATAGTGATTGGTGCTTCATCTTGTTCAGCAAATTTTATAAATTCAGCTCGGTCCGCCCGGGCATCAGGAAGCCGGGGCTCATTTTTTAACCTGTATCCCAGAGAACCGGGTTTAAATTGATGATTGCTTTCAATGAGCTCTGACAGGTGTTGGTAGATGTCGGCTGCTTTTTCGGTTAATCTTTTAATACTGGAATCTTTATGTTCGGGATTACCAATTAAGATTAGCCGGGCAAATGATCGGGCCACCAGCTGGGCTGCTCCGCCCCCAATAGAGCCGGCAGCTCCCACAACGGCGGCAGTACTGTTTTCTGCTTTGATATTAAGCTGAGACAGGGCTCTGCTGACAGCCTGTACTGCGGCGACTACAGTGTAACTATTACCTGTGGTTACAGGTATGTCTTCTTTTTTCACATATAATCCGGCCCGGGTAACAACCGCTGTATATGCACCCAGTCCGACAATTTTTGCCCCCCGTTTTTCAGCTAAACCGAGGGCTTTTTTAACTTCTTTTATACTTTTCTTGCGCGGCATTTCTAAAAAATCCTCGGTTGTATGGGGCAGTGCAATAAATTCACCATATGCTTTCTGACCTGCAGGAGAGGTTATTTTGGTTCGGGAGGCAACAAAAGGTCCCAGCATATTTTTCCATTTGTCAGTAAGCTCTCTCAGCTGCTTATCACTGAAAGCCTGCAGGCTTTTATCATACTCATAATAATTTTGCAAATCCAGAGGGTGAATTAAAAAGGCAAATTTGCTCTCTCCCTTTTTGTGGGTTAAAAGAGGAGCCTTTTTTTCTGGGGAACTATGATTGGCAGCAGGTTCAATCTCCTTTATTTCACAGTTAACAAGATGGGAGACAAACCGGGCTGTATTGCCCTGCTGGAGAACAGAAAGCATATTTTCTATTTTGTCTGCTGTAATCCGGCACTGCTGTTTATCGAATATTAAAGGTGGTTCAATTCTTAGAGTATTGTTACCATTCAGAGTAGGAGCCACCCTGATTTTTTCCCTATTCAAAAGAAAACTGGCAGCCAGAGGGCTAAACAGCTCCTGCTCGGTCATAATACCCAGCAGGCTTCCGGGAAAATCATCCCGGGTTAGATTGAACTCCAGCCCCAGCATATAGCCTTTACCCCGGACCTCTTTAATGAGAGCCGGAAAATTATCAGCTAATTTCTGCAGCTGTTTTTTTAGAAATTTACCGTGGTGCTCAACTTTACTTATAAGTTCACAGTTATTTTCAGTCAGCAGCTCCAGTACTTTTAAGCCTACCCGGCAGGCCAAACTGCTGCCGGAAAAAGTTGAGGAATGTTTTTGGGCAAATTCCGAGCTGTAAATTTCTTCCGAGCTGATACAGGCCCCCAGAGGCATCATTCCTCCTCCCAGGGCTTTGGCCAAAAGTATTATATCGGGTTGGACATCATATAGTTCTGAAGCCAGAAGGTTTCCGGTTCTGCCCAGCCCGGTCTGTATCTCATCCAGAATGAGGGGCACTTTATAGGATTGGCATATTTCCTTTACTTCTCTGAGATAATTTTCAGGTGGGGTAATGATGCCCCCCTCACCCTGGATAGGTTCCAGAATAAAGCCGGCAAAAAAATCCGGGTTTTGGGCCAGCTTTGCTTCCAGTTTTTGAGTATTTCCAAATTCTATATACTGAAAATTTTTTCTGCTTTCCGGATCCAAAAATGGTTTCTGGTAATGGGGATTTCCCGTGGCAGAAAGTGCCCCCAGAGTTTTGCCATGAAAACTGTTCCAGGTGGATAATATTCCATGGCGGCCGGTTGAGGCCCGGCATTGTTTAATAGCGGCTTCAACTGCTTCTGCTCCACTGTTGGTAAAAGTTACATAGTTTAGGCCAGAAGGCATTAATTCAATTAATCTTTCGGCCAGTGTACCGGCCGCCTCCATAAAAGAAGGTTTAACCAGGTTAGGTTCTTTTTGGTCTCTTAATTTATTGACTGCCTTCCAGAGAGCCGGGTGGTTGTAGCCCAGAGGGACGGCTCCGTAATTTGCAATACAGTCCAGATATTTGTTTCCTTCACTGTCATAAAGGTAACAGCCTTCACCCCGGGTGAATGTTTTATCAAGATTTATTTTTGGCAGCAGATCTCCCAGGTGAGGATTAATATATTTGCCAAAAGAGTGCATTTTATTGCCTCCTGAAATGTTTAAATTTAGTTCAGCAAAATTTGATCAGGTTTTTGTTAGAAAATAAATTTATTAACTTTCACTATAAATTTGTACCCAAAAAATACGCACAATAATAGTATATAGAAAGGTATAAAAAATATCAAATATTAAGATGTAGAGAACCCCTGTTTTACTGGAAAAACATGTTAAAAAAGGTGTTTTAACAAAAAAGTTTGATATTTCACATATTATTTATAAAAAAAAGCAGGTATATTTTAATTAATAAATAATATTAATAATATAAGGGAATAATATTATAATAAAAATATCATAAAAATACTATAAATTAGAAATAATAAATACAGTAAATCAGGGAGGTATTTTTGAAAATGGATGAAGAAGTTGAGATATTAAAAGTTGCAGCAAAATCTGATCCAAATTCTGTTGCCGGAGCCCTGGCTGGTGTTTTGAGAGAAGAAGGGAAAGCAGAACTGCAGGCCATAGGAGCAGGAGCTCTAAATCAGGCCGTGAAAGCAGTGGCCATTGCCCGGGGTTTTGTAGCTCCCAGTGGAGTTGATCTGGTATGTATTCCCGCTTTTACGGATATTGAAATTGATGGAGAGGAGCGAACGGCAATAAAACTTATTGTACAGCCCAGATAATATGGTTGGTGGTTATGTTTTTTTAAAAAATTGTTAAATTATTGTATTTTTAACAGGCTGTAAAAGGCTGTAAGGTGGTTGAATTAAATTCTTCAGAAATTCACTTTTCTGAAGAATTTTCTTTTGCTTTATCTTCTTGACAACAGTCTATTGATATGCTAATATAATACATGCTTTTTAGAGATTAGGCTGGGAGAGCTGTAAGCGAAGGTGGCGGAACTGGCAGACGCGCTAGATTTAGGATCTAGTGGTCTCTACCGTGCGGGTTCGAATCCCGCCCTTCGCACCATATCTGGATATCACCCCGATGTTGGTCAACCGGCCGGATCGGGGATTATTAAAATATATGGACAAATTTGGCTTATATTAAAACAGAAGTAAACATATAAGACCCCATGAGAAAAAGATGAATTTTTCTCGAAAATAGTGAAACAGGAGGTATAAATTGGGTATGGAAGTTACCGAGAAAAAAAGAAAGGGCAATAATTTAAAGTTGAATATCAAAGTAGAACCTGAGAAAGTAGATCAGGCCCTTGAACAGGCCTACCGTGAAGTAGCCAAAGAGGTTTCTGTTCCCGGTTTTCGGGAAGGAAAAGTGCCCCGAAAAGTTCTTGAGGCCAAATATGGACCGGAGATACTGCACAAAGATGCTCTTGATATTATTATTCCGGACGCTTACAGTGAAGCTATTTCTGAAATAGGGGCTGAGCCCATTGACAGACCGGATATCGAAGATTATTATATCGCAGAAGGAGAATATGCCACCTTTACGGCCCGGGTGGAGGTAAAACCTGAAGTAGAACTGGGACAGTATACCGGTCTTGACCTTGAATATGAAGATGTAGAAGTAGAGCAGGAAGAGGTAAACAACCATCTTTCACGGCTGCAGGATCAGCACAGTCAGCTTGAATTTACCGATAAAGAGATAATTGAAGAAGGAGATACGGCTGTAATTGATTTTGAAGGTTTTATAGACGGTGAGCCCTTTGAGGGTGGAAGTGGAGAAGAATTTAACCTGGAGATTGGTTCAGGCCAGTTTATACCCGGGTTTGAGGAAAAATTGATTGGTGAAAAGACGGGTACTGAAGTTGAGCTGGAGGTTGATTTTCCAGACGATTATCAGGCTGAAGACCTGGCCGGGAAAACAGCAGTTTTCAATGTAGATATAAAAGAGATTAAAGAAAAAGTTGTTCCGGAACTGGATGATGATTTTGCCCGTGAAGTAAGTGATTATGATACTATTGAAGAATTTAAGGATAGTGTTCGAAGCCAAATAAAAGAACAGAAAAAACAGCAAACAGATCAGGATTTTGAAGAAAAATTATTTGATGCCATAGCTGATGATTCTGAATTTGAACTCCCGGAAAAACTGATTGAAAATGAACTGGACAGCATGTTCCAGAGATTCAAAATTAATCTTTCCCAGCAGGGAATGGAAATAGAAGATTATTTTGAATATACTGGAATGGATGAACAGGACTGGCGTGACCAGAATTATGATTCCGCTGTTAAGAGTGTGCGCAATAATCTGCTTTTAGAAGCTGTTGCTAAAAAAGAAGATATAGAAGTAAGTGATAGTGAAGTTGAGTCCAAAATTAAAGAAATTGCTGAGGCCAATGATCAGGATTTTGAAGAAATGAAATCTCAGATGGAAGAGTATAATCAGCTTGATTCAATTAAAGAAAGTATTAAAATGGAAAAAACCATGGAATTTTTACAAAAAGAAAATACAGCTGATGATGACAGTGAGGACAGTGCAAAAGACCCGGGTGAGGAAGATAAAACAGAAGAGACTGCAGAGACAGCAGAAAATTAATTGTTAATTATTGTTATTTGAATTCTTGTTTTGATTTCGAATGAACTAAATATAACACAAGGAGGATTTATTATGCCAGGTTTAGTGCCTATGGTTATTGAACAGACAAATCGAGGAGAGCGTTCCTATGATATATATTCCCGGTTATTAAAAGACAGGATTGTTTTTATTGGAAGCCATGTGACTGATGAGCTGGCCAATCTGGTGATCGCTCAGCTGCTGTTTTTAGAAGCTGATAATCCCGATAAAGATATTAACCTTTATATAAACAGTCCCGGTGGTTCAGTTACTGCCGCCCTGGCGATGTATGATACTATACAGTATATTAAGCCGGATGTAATTACTATCTGTATGGGGCAGGCAGCCAGTGCCGGAGCCCTTCTTTTAGCAAGTGGAACTGAGGGCAAGCGTTATGGTCTCCCGTATTCCCGGGTGATGATTCATCAGCCGGCAGGAGGAATTCAGGGTAAGGCAGCAGAAGCTGAAGTGCACGTTAATGAACTTCTGAGAATAAGAGATACTCTGAATGAAATTTTAAGCAACCACACCCATAGATCTAAAGAACAAATAGAAGAAGATATAGATGAAGATTATTTTATGACCGCCGAGGAAGCAAAAGAATACGGAGTTATTGATAAAGTTATTCACAAAAATGCCGACATTGCAGGAAATGAAGAGGACAGCAATAAGTAATTTACTCTGTGAGGTGATATAATGTTTAAATTTGGTGATGAAGAAGGAGATCTTAAATGTTCATTTTGTGGTAAATCACAGGAACAGGTTCGAAAACTGGTAGCCGGGCCTGGAGTATATATCTGTGATGAATGTATTGAGCTGTGTAATGAGATTATAGAAGAAGAACTAAGTGAAGAAGCGGCAGTTGATATACAGAGTGTTCCCAAACCCAGAGAGATCAAAAGTATTCTGGATGAATATGTTATAAGTCAGGAAAGGGCAAAAAAGTCTCTTTCTGTTGCCGTATATAATCACTACAAACGGGTTAACTCCGATGTAAAACTGGATGATGTGGAACTGGAAAAAAGTAATATTATGATGATCGGTCCCACCGGATGTGGGAAAACACTATTGGCCCGTACTCTGGCCAATATTCTGGATGTCCCTTTTGCAATTACTGATGCCACTGCCCTCACAGAAGCGGGATATGTGGGAGAAGATGTGGAGAATATTCTGCTAAAATTAATTCAGGCGGCAGATTATGATGTGGAAAAGGCAGAACAGGGCATTATTTACATTGATGAAATAGATAAAATTGCCCGGAAATCTGAAAATCCTTCTATAACCCGTGATGTATCTGGAGAAGGGGTACAGCAGGCTCTGCTTAAGATTATTGAAGGTACTCAGGCCAGTGTACCACCACAGGGGGGAAGAAAACATCCCCATCAGGAATTTATTGAAATAGATACCACCAATATATTGTTTATTGCCGGAGGAGCTTTTGATGATATAGATAATGTTATCAAAGACAGAATTTCCAGCAAGGTTCTGGGTTTTGGTGCTGATATTCAGACCAGTGATGAGAGTGAAAATATCGGACAGATACTGCAGCATATTCTGCCTGAAGATTTACTCCATTATGGTTTGATTCCCGAATTTATCGGCCGGATGCCGGTTATGGTAACTCTCGATGAACTTACTGAAAAAGATCTGATTGAGATATTGACCGAGCCGCGCAATGCCCTGGTTAAACAATACAAAAAGTTCTTTGAAATGGATGATGTTGAACTGGAGTTTACAGAAGAGGCCCTCGGCGAAATAGCTAAAAAAGCCCTGACCAAAAACACCGGGGCTCGTGGTCTGCGTTCTGTGATGGAAGAGTCTATTATGGATGTTATGTATGATATTCCCTCACAGCCTCAGATTGGAAAGTGTGTTATAACTCCGGAAGTAATTACAGAAGGCAAGACTCCAGAACTAATATACAGTGAAAAAGAAGAAACAGCTTAACAACAGCAGCAAAAGAAGTAATTAGCTGTTTTAAAAAAATGAAAGAAAAATGTAATTTAAAAGATTTTTTGCAGGACATAATACCGCCCTTTATAGGGCGGTTTATCATTTAAATCAGGGAAGGAAGAGCTGGACCAATGAAATTCAAAAATGCTTCTTTTATCAAAAGTGCTTACAGCAAAAGTGAGTTTCCCCACCACCGTTATCCCGAGTTTGCTTTTTCCGGTCGTTCCAATGTGGGAAAATCCTCATTGATTAATAAACTGGTTAATCAGAAAAATCTGGCCCGGGTGAGTTCCACTCCCGGCCATACTCAATGTATTAATTTTTTCAACGTTAATAATGAATTTTGTCTGGTTGATCTGCCCGGATATGGTTTTGCCCGGGTTCCGGATGAAGTAAAAGAAGACTGGCAGGAATTAATTAATGATTATTTATATGAAAGATATCTTTTGTCCGGTGTGGTCCAGATAATTGATGCCCGGCATGAGCCAACAAAAGAAGATATAATGATGATTGATTGGCTGGAAAGCACTTCTCTTCCGGCTATCATAGCTGCCACCAAGGCCGATAAACTCTCAGGAAATCAGCTGAATTCTCAAAAAAAAATTATTCAAAAGACTCTAGAACCTGCTCCGGGAATTGATTTCACTTTTTTTTCCACAAAAACCGGAAGAGGCCTAAAAGAGGTAAGAAGATTTATTTTAGATATTTTAAATAGCTCTAAATAACAGTTGACAGTTTGGAAGGCAGGAAAGGAGAAGGCACATGAGCCGGTCGGCATATACCTATTCTTTTGCCCGCATTTATGATGATATAATGAGTGGGGTCCCCTATGACCTCTGGTATGAGTATTTGAATGAACTGCTGTCTTTTTATAATGAACAGCCCCGGAAAATACTCGATCTGGCCTGTGGTACCGGAAATATGACCTATCGTTTTGCCGAAAAGGGTAAAAAGGTGGTGGGTCTGGATGGTTCAGAACAAATGCTTGCCGTAGCTCAAAAAAAAATGAGTGACAGCGAGGGCCGGATTGAATTTGTGCAGGCTGATCTCAGAGATTTTTCTCTACCCTATAAATTCGATTTTGTTTTTTCTGTATTTGACAGTATTAATTATATATTAACCCGACGGGGTTTGAGGAAAGTGTTTGCAAATGTAAAACAGGTACTCGAAGATGATGGGATATTTATTTTTGATATGAATACCATACACCGTTTGATGAGTATTGAACCGGGCAGTTCTTTGTTTACCGGTGAAAATTATTCCTGTGTCTGGATGGACAGGGTGGATGAAAACAGCAAAAAATGGTCGGTAAAGCTGAAAATTAAGCTGAAAGGTGAAGAAAATGGATATTATGAGGAGCTGCATGAAGAAACCAGTTATCCTCTGTCAGATGTTAAAGCATTATTAAAAGAAACTGGATTTAAAGAGGTTGATGTTTATAAAGCTTTTACATTTAGTACAGCAAATGACAGCAACAACAGGGTTTATTTTGCAGCCAAAAAAGAGCCAATGAAGACTTCTGTCGGGGATTTAATTAAAAAGAAAATCACCTGGTTTTTCAGTAAACTTTTTCGCTATGGCTGGAGTTAATAAAATGATTATTTAATCTCTTTTGTAAAGCTGCTCCGGGTTTGAAATTTGACCTGATTGTGTAAAATTTAAGTAGGTCAGGAAGGAAATTCGGGTTATAATAGACTTTCTTGAATAAAATAATTTTATATGGTAAAATTTTTATTAATGAGGGGCTATAGCTCAGCAGGATAGAGCGACAGATTCCTAATCTGTAGGTCACAGGTTCGAATCCTGTTAGCCCCACCAGTTTTTTATTATTGGCATAACAACCCTGGTGTGAATTGAAACAATTGGTGAGTTTAAAAAGAGCCTTTAATAAAAATTATTCTGAATTTTGACTTAGAAAGAATGTACAAAGAAAGAGTGATTGAAGAAATGTTAGATGCTATTTTTGAAGAATTTATGGAGATTTTTGACTAATTTTTTTGACCTAAATTATAAGGCCCCACCAGGAAAAATTGTTTTTGTACAAATTTGATTTTTAATACTACATCTTTATATATTCTTTTGAGAATTTATGTAAGGATTCAGAATTAAAAAATATTTCATAATATACTACTTAATAAAGGAAATATATTAATAGTAATTTAATAGGAGGACAAAAATGGCATGAGCAGTCCAGAAAAAAAGGGTATAATTTTGATTTTAACGTGGATATTATTTTTTACCGTTCTGGTTAATGCTGACCGGGTAAACAGCAGGGATTATTTTAGTTATTTTCCAGAAATTGAAACTCCGGAAAACTTAACTGTTATTAGTAAAGAAGCTTTAAGCAGCAATGAATTTCTTTTGATTAGTTCACTCCAGGGAATTATAGCCCAATCAAAACCCAAAATATATATTAAAGAAGCCGGTTCCTATGAATACTGGTTGAACAAACTGGTAACAGATTACGGGGTGAATACTGAACGGGAATATAGTGCTTTAAATATTTTGGAAAAGTATTCTCAATATGCTGCGGGATATGTCCTAACAGAAAGAAAAGGGTCATCGGTAAATGCTGCTACTGCAGTGGCCGGGATTAAACAGGCAGTGATTGTCACCCCTAATCTTGAAGAAGAGGTAAAAAAGTTGGGACTAAAAAAACTGCTGGATGTTCGGGATAAGGACCCGGAATGGGTGTTTGACAATTATAGAGATGAATTTAAAAGGACACTTATATTTACTCAAGAAAATAACAAAATGGAACTGAGAGATTATATAATTGCTGCCCGGGGTTTTGTTTTTCATGGAGAAAGTGAAGAATTTTATGAGAAGATATTTAACTGGGTCGATGATGATGCTCCTCGACTGGGCTGGGGTGCGGGTCATGAGAATATTCATGTGGGACGGGCCGGGGCAAAAGGTATGTTTACTTTGCCCGCAGACTGGGCAATGAATCTTTCTACTCTGTCAGGAATAGATATAGAAAAATTGACCCAGAAGCCAGAAATAAAAGTAGAATCAGAGTTAGCAGAAAAAAAAGAAGCTCATTTTGTATCTTTTGTAATGAGTGATGGAGATAATCTTCAGTGGGTGCTGGGCAACAAAGCAGACAATGCCAATTACTTTGCCAGTGATTATCGGGGTCAATTTCCTATGAACTGGGGGATTCCGCCCACCTTAATCGATCTGGCTCCTGCTGTTATGGAATGGTATTATGATGAATCTATTCAAGATTATTTCGTGGCCGGTCCTTCCGGAGGAGGCTATATGTATCCCAGTCAAAATCCAGATCTTGCTCAACATACTGACAGATTAAATGATTATTTTGTCAGGGCTGATTTAAATTATACTCTAATCATTGATTTTGCTGAAATGAGAGATGAAGATTTCCAAAGGATGGCTTCCGAATATGCAGCACAGCCCAATATAAAAGGTGCTGTATATTATCATTATGAAGATTATGTCAGGGGAGATGGACAAATACATTGGCATGAGGGTATGCCTTTTATTGCCGGAAGGGAAAATTTATGGGATGGGATTCCAGAACTGACTGCAAAAAGAATTAACTCTTATTCTACTGATCCTGAAGAATCGGGGGCATATACTATTGTGAATGTACATGCCTGGAGTCATAATCTGGAAGACATATCAACTGTAGTTGATAATCTGGACTCACATGTAAAGGTTGTTTCTCTTGAGGAATTATTTAATCATATTTATAAATACAAACCTGAGAATTGAGTTTTTTTGCATGTATTAGTATGTGACTAAAGTATTTGGAGAATTTACATTTAAAAAATATGTTATGACAAATTATAAATTATATATAATTAATATCTATATTGACTTTTAATTTTATATATACTATAATGTAATTATAAAAATTATCTTTATTTTAATAATTTGCAATATTACCAATAAATGCATATTTCTTTTCTGATATATTATTTATAAGATTGTTAATAAAAATATACATATAGGTGATGTATAATTATGAATAATAAAAATATTCCTTTATATATGCAAATAATTGAATATTTAAAAGAAAAGATTTATTCAAATGAACTAAAATCAGGTGACCCTCTACCAACTGAAGCTGAGCTGGCAGAGATGTTTGATGTTAGTAGAATAACTTCCAATAGAGCATTTGTTGAACTTGAAAGAGAAGGTTTGATATATAGAATCAGGGGGAGTGGAAGTTTTGTTGCTGACCAAAAGAAAGAAAATAATAATATTGAAATAAGTGGTAAAAAAATACTGGGACTGGTTTTACCTTTTGATAGTTCAAGGGGAAGATTAATTGATACCATAGAAGGGGCAGTCGAATATTTAAGCAAATATGGGTATTATTTAAGTGTTCATAATGCAAAAGGAGATCATAATAAAGAGCGCAACATAATAGAAAAACTGGTAGATGAAAACTTTTTAGGTATAATATATTATCCTGATTTTAACAATAAAAATTTAGATTTAATTAATCGATTGTATGTTGAAAAATTTCCAATAGTTACAATTGATAAGTATTATGATAGTATTCCTATTAGTTATGTTATTTCAGATAATTTCAAAGGAGGGTATATTGCAGCTGAGCATTTAATTGATCTGGGTCACAGCAATATTGCCTTTGTTTCTGGAGTGAAATTAAACAAAAAGATGTCAATTAGAGATCGTTACTTTGGATTTTATAAAGCAATCAACGAGAAGGATATTGAAATTAATGATAAGATACATAGATATTTTTTTAAAAAAGAGTTTTCTGAATTTAATGGAGAAAGTTTTACAAATAGTAAAGATTTTAAAAATAAAATTAAAAAATTTATCAATAAATTAATCAGCTTAGGAGTTACTGGCATTATTTTAGAAAATGATTATTTGGCAATTAGTATACAAAAAATATGTGATGTAATGGGAATATATCCTGCAAATTTATCCATAGTAGGTTTTGATAATTTATTTATATCATCAAAAGTCAACATCCCCTTAACTACAGTGGAGCAAAAATATCGACAAATAGGAAAAAATGCAGCAGAAATTTTAGTAAAATCAATTGAACAAAAAAAATATAATTATAAACAGGTAACTACTCCTGTAGAATTAATTTCTAGAGAATCAACTGCAGTATGTGAATAATTGTTAATTTAGGTTATTTGTATGGTTAAAAAGCCAAACAAATATCCTGATTTAAAATAAAAAAAGTGGGGGGGATTGTTTTCAAAAATTCAAAAAATGGAATGGTTAGAATTTCAGGGAAAGGGGAAATTAATATTCAAGCAGAAATTATCAAAAGCAACAATAGGGTTTCCAAAATTTAAATTTGGAGGAAAATAATATGTTTAAAAAAGGATTTAAATTTTTAGTTTTAACCCTGACATTGGCTTTTTGTTTGGGACAAATTATTTCTGTATCTGCCATAGATTGGGAGACCGCACTAACTGAAAATGACTGGACGGCAATTGAGGAGTCAGTTGTTCCCTTTGATGAGATAGAAATTCTAGAATATAACCAATCACCTAAACTCGATTCTTTAGTTGAAGAGGGGGATTTGCCTGCAGTAGAAGATAGATTGCCCCAAGAACCGCTTATTGTTAAACCTACAGATAGAGTGGGAGAGTATGGTGGGGATTTAACATTAGGTGGTCCGCGTCCCCATTTTGCTGCCATGCACCATGCCTTGATGGAAACGGTTCTGGACCTTAATCGCTTCAATCCAGTTGATATGGATAATTTACATGCCAATATTGTGAAAGATTGGGAAATGACTGAAGATGATACTGTTTTAACTCTTTATTTGAGAGAAGGCATGAAATGGTCTGATGGTGAACCATTCACAGCAGAGGATTTTCGTTTTCATTATGAAGACGTGATTTTCAACGAAGATTTAACTACTGTAGTGCCGGTCACACTTAGACCTCTAGAAGAAGTCGAAGTTGTTGATGATTATACTTTCAGATATCATTTCGACCGTTCTTATTCACAATTTGACACAGGTAATTTAAATGCATTTAGCAGTTTTCAAACTGATGCTTATGCACCTGCTCATTTTATGAAAGAATTTCATATAGATTATAATGAAGACGCTACTGAACTTGCTGTAGAAGAAGGTTATGATGAGTGGACAGAGTTATTTGATTATTATTATACAACTGGAGCGGTTACTCCAAAAGAAGTTCCAGTACTTGGGCCCTGGGTTAAAGCAGATGATGTTGGTGATGCGATTATTTTTGAACGGAATCCTTTCTATTGGAAAGTAGACCCGGCAGGAAATCAGCTTCCTTATTGTGACAGAGTACTGGTAAGGCCCTGGAGAGATCAGGAAACGTTTGTCACTATGATAATTAGTGGTGAACTTGATTTTGCAGGATGGTCTGTTCCTTTAGGAGAATATCCCAGTTTGAAGGCCAATGAGGATACAGGAAATTATGATGCCTGGATTGGTCGAGATACTCTGGGTAATGAGTCTGCATTTTTTCTGAATCAAAATGTGGAAGATGATGGTTTGGCCGAAGTATTTAATATCAAAGAATTTCGTCATGCACTATCACTTGCCGTAGACAGAGAAGAAATTAATGAACTTGTTTTTCTTGAACAGGGAGAACCCCGCCAGGCAACATTCCATCATAGTGTTCCGGGAGTAGATGAAAAATGGACAGAAGCCTTTATCGAATATGACCCCGGACGTGCTGAGGATATCTTAGATAGCATTGGTATTGTTGATGAAAATGGTGATGGCTGGCGTCAAAGATTAGATGGAGAAACTCTGTCATTTAATATAATTGTTACAGAAGATTATCCATTTAATGTAAATACTGCTGAACTTTTGGTCAGTTACTGGAATGATATAGATATTCAGGCTGAGATGCAGGTTGTTTCCAGAAGTTTATTTAATGAACGTTCTGCGGCAGGAGAATATGATGCTACATTATGGATGATTGACAATGTTGGTCCAAACAAAGTGCCAATTACCAGAGGAGCCTGGTTTACCTGGCAGGGATGGGCTCTCACTGGTGTAGATTGGGCTGACTGGATGCATACTGAAGGTGCAGAAGGAATTGAACCTCCTCAAGTAGTTAAGGATGTATTTGATCTTGGTTCAGATTTGCCTTTTGTTGATAGTGTGGAACAGGAAAAACTTGTTAGTGAAATTAGTGATATAAATGCTGAAGAACTGTGGATCATCGGGACAGTTCATGATGTTGGTTCGGTTAATGCTGCAGACAGGGAGTTGGGTAATGTGAGAAGACAGATGGGTAGCTGGACTGGTGATGATGTAAGTATGGCTGGTGTAGGAGGTGTTAACTGGTTATTCCAGTTTTACTGGGAAAATGAGGATAGAAGATAAATTTGCCTGTGAGAAAACTATAAATTATAGATAAAATCAGAAAACTGTGTCCGGGTTAGAATATCCGGGCACAGTTTTTATTGAAACATCGATGTTTTGGAATTATTTAATTACAGCTTATATTTTAAGTTATATTTCAAAGATCATTCAATATGTATCTTTCTGACAGTTCATATAATATATGAAAAGGAGGCTTTTGTATGATTGAATTTATGTTTCGACGTCTTATTTATATGATACCGGTATTGATATTAATATCAATGGTTGCTTTTTTAGTAATAACATTACCACCAGGCAATTTTTTGAATACTTATATTCAAACACTTAGACAAACAGGAATGACTGAAATTGATGAATCAATTATCCAGAGATTAGAGGAAAGATATGGCCTGGGGCAGCCAATTTATGTACAATACTATAAATGGGTTTCCGGTTTTATTTATGGAGATTTTGGTAGATCTTTTGAACATGAACAACCGGTTATGAATCTAATAAACCAGCGACTGGGATATACAATTTTAATTGCATGTCTGACTCTTTTTTTCCAGTGGATAGTTGCTATTCCAATAGGTATTTATTCTGCTGTAAGGCAGTATTCAGTGTTTGATTATTTTTGGACTTTTGTTGGTTTTATTGGGTTATCGATTCCAAATTTTTTACTGGCCTTAATTATTATGTTTATGGGTATAAGATATTTTGGTACTAGTATAGGAGGCTTGTTTTCTTCGGAGTATATTGCTGCACCATGGAGCTGGGGCAGGGTCTGGGATATGATGACCCATCTTTGGGTACCGGTGGTGGTAATTGGGACCGCCGGAATGGCCGGACAGATACGTATAATGCGTGGTCAGATGCTCGATGAAATTGGAAAACAATATATGCAGACTGCAAGATCAAAAGGTTTGAGGGAATGGTCGATCATAATAAAACATGGAACTAGAGTTGCAATTAACCCAATTATCAGTACTGCCGGCTGGATGTTACCACAAATTATTTCAGGAGGAACAATAACGGGAATTGTTTTGGGTTTGCCAACTTTAGGTCCTCTACTTTTTGGAGCCCTAACCTCTCAGGATATGTATCTGGCGGGTACTATTGTTTTATTCCAGAGTTCACTTATTATAATTGGTACATTACTTTCTGATGTTATGCTGGCAGTAATTGATCCCCGGATTCGATATGAATAAAAAAAGGAGGTATTAATGTGTTCGACAAAAATGAGCCCCTTAAAAATGATGAGGATTCAATGAAACAAACAGATAATGTTGAAAGCGCCTCACCTCTTCAGTTAGTTTTAAAGGATTTTCGCAAGCACCGAGCTGCAATTGTATCCCTGGTTATACTTGCATTTTTATATTTGGTAGTAGCAATCTGTGGTTTCTTAGCTCCATACACACCAAATCAACGATTTCGTGGGCTTTCATATGCTCCTCCAACAAGAATACATTTTTTTGATGAAGGGGAACTGACTCGACCATTTGTTTATGATATTTCAGCTACAAGGGATCCAGTTACCCTGGCTCAGGTGATTGAAATTGATGAAGAAGAAAAAAATTCTATTTATTTCTTTTTTGAAGGTGAAGATGAATACAAATTTATGGGTTTATTTGAAACAAGGCTAAGATTATTTGGTACAGAAGAAGGAAATATATTTTTATTAGGAACAGACAATTTGGGGAGAGACATTTTTTCAAGGGTCTTGATTGGAACTCGTATTTCACTTTCTGTAGGATTATTGGGAGTGATATTAAGTCTTGTATTGGGAATAATAATTGGAGGTATATCAGGTTTTTATGGGGGAACTATTGATAACATAATCCAGAGAGTTATTGAATTTTTGCTTTCTATTCCCCAATTACCTTTATGGATGGCTTTAGCAGCTGCTCTTCCTGATCATTGGACTGTTGTTCACCGCTATTTTGCGATTACAATTATATTATCTATTTTAGGATGGACGGGGTTAGCCCGGGTTGTGAGAGGCAAATTATTATCTTTACGAGACGAGGATTTTGTTGCAGCAGCCAGGGCATCAAATGGTGGTGATATGTATATTATTTTGCGGCATCTTATTCCAAATTTTATGAGTTATATTTTAGTAAATATTACTCTGGCAATACCTACAATGATTATTGGTGAAACTTCCTTAAGTTTTTTGGGACTTGGTTTACAACCTCCGGCAATAAGCTGGGGAGTATTGTTACAGGGTGCTCAGCAGGTAAACGCAGTTGCTCAATATCCCTGGCTTTTAACCCCGGCAATATTTGTTATCATTGCTATTCTTGCTTTTAATTTTGTGGGTGATGGTTTGAGAGATGCTGCTGATCCATATAATTAATTTGTATTTAGTAATATTAATTATTATATTTCCTTAAATCATCAAGTATAAAAATCGCATTATGTGTGAGGTGAATTTATATTTTGAATAAAAATACTGCTGTACAAGAAAAAAAGACAAAAAATTTGCTGGAAGTTAAAAATTTACGAACGTATTTTTATCATGATGAGGGTGTTGTTAAGGCTGTTGATGGAGTGAGTTTTGACATTACTCCCGGTGAGACTATTGGTATAGTGGGAGAAAGTGGATGTGGGAAAAGTGTAACTTCTCTTTCAATTATGCAGTTAGTTCCTCCTGGAGGTAAAATAGAAGGAGGGTCTATTCACTATTTTAAAAATGATAATAATAGAGATCATTTCATTGATATTACTTCTCTAAAACCAGGGGGGAAAGAAATAAGAGATATAAGAGGTAGTGAAATGTCAATGATTTTTCAAGAGCCTATGACTTCCCTAAACCCTGTTTATACAGTGGGCTATCAAATTATTGAAGGTATGAAGATACATCAGAAAATAAGTAAAAAGCAGGCCAAAGAAAAAGCAGTTGAAATGTTAAGTTTGGCCGGACTTGGGTCCCCCGAACAGACGATAGACCAATATCCTTTTGAGTTAAGTGGAGGTCAAAGACAGCGAGTTATGATAGCTATTGCTCTTTCCAATAATCCACGTTTATTAATAGCTGACGAACCAACAACTGCCCTGGATGTTACTATTGAAGCTCAGATTCTAAACTTAATGGAAGAACTACAGGAACAAATCAATATGTCAATAATGTTTATAACACATGATTTAGAGGTTATTGGTGAAATGTGTGATAGAGTTATAGTTATGTATACAGGAAAAATTATGGAGAGAGCAGAAGTAGACGATATATTTTATAACAGCAAACACCCCTACACTATAGGTTTATTAAATTCAATACCCAAAATTGGTGCTAAAAAAAGACTTATACCTATAGAAGGTTCAGTCCCTGATTTACTGCATTTACCACAGGGCTGTTATTTTGCCCCGCGGTGTCCTGATTCTTTTGAACTTTGTACAAAAAAAGAACCACCTTTGATAAAAATCAGTGATAGTCATCAGGTAAAGTGTTGGCTGTATGATGATAGCCAAGATACAAAGGAGGTTGATTTGTCTTGAATGATGATAATTTAATTATTGAGGTCAAAGGACTAAAAAAATATTTTCCGATTACTAAAGGTATTTTTAAAAGAACTGTGGGTAATATTAAAGCAGTAGATGGTGTTGATTTTTTTATAAAAGAAGGTGAAACTCTTGGTCTGGTAGGTGAGAGTGGTTGTGGAAAATCAACTACCGGTAGGTGTATTTTGATACTAATAGAACCCACAGCTGGTGAAATTAAATATAAATTTAATGGTAAATTTATAGATATAACTAAAGCAAAAAAAGATACTTTAAAAAAAATTCGTCGTGATCTTCAAATTGTTTTTCAGGATCCTCATTCTTCTCTGGATCCTAGATTCTCTGTTAGAGATATTATAGCAGAACCATTAAAGTTGAATAAAATTGGTAATAGAAAAGAAAGAACTGAGCGGGTTAAAGAGTTATTGGATAAAGTAGGATTAAATAGTTATCATATGAATAGATACCCACATGAATTCAGTGGAGGCCAGAGGCAAAGGATAGGTGTAGCCCGGGCTTTAGCAATTGATCCTAAAGTTATAGTATGTGATGAACCCGTCTCAGCTTTAGATGTCTCTGTACAGGCTCAGGTATTAAATTTATTTGAAGATGTCCAGGAAGAATTTGGTTTTACTTATCTCTTTATTGCTCATGATTTAAGTGTGATTGAGCATATTAGTGATAGAATTATGGTTATGTATTTGGGCAAAATGGTAGAAATTGCTGATGCTGATGAAATATATCAGAATCCCCATCATCCTTATACAGAAGCTTTACTTCGATCTATTCCAGAAGGAGATCCCAGAGCAAATAAAAAACGAATTCCTCTACCAGGTAATGTACCTGATCCTGCTGACCCACCTCCGGGATGTAATTTACATGAAAGATGTCCATATGCAAAGGATAAATGTAGTCAAACAGAGCCAGAATTGAAAGAATTACCTGATAAAAAAGGTCATTTTGTTAGCTGTTTTTATGCTTCAGATTTAAATATTGCCAATTATGAACAACTTAAATCAGGAATTAGTTGATAGAAATGGTTTAAAAACTAAATATTATCGGGGAGGCATATAGATGGATATTGTTAGCAAAAAAATCAAAAAAACAAAAGAGAATTTAGTTAATTACTGGGGGCAAAGGATAATTTCTCAACTTGAATTTGCTAAGAGGTTATCTGAAATTAATAATGGGGAGTATCGGAATATAATAGAAGAAGTACTTACCTTTATTAATAATAATACAATTGAAAGTAAAGTAATTTCTGAGGAAATAGCTCTGAAAGCAGAAGAAAAAATGAAGTTATTAGAAGAAAAAGCCAAATCCTATGAGGTTATATGTGCTGCTCATGCCCATATAGATATGAACTGGCAGTGGAGATATGACGAAACTGTGGATATAACTTTAGAAACATTCAGGACAGTTCTAAATTTAATGGAAGAATATAAAGAGTTTACTTTTTCTCAATCACAGGCATCTGTTTATGAAATTACTGCTGATCATGATCCTGAACTATTAGAAGAAATCAAAAAAAAGATTAAGGAGAATAGATGGGAGGTCACGGCTTCCAGCTGGGTTGAAACTGACAAAAACATCCCAAATGGGGAGAGCCAGTCCCGACACATCCTGTACACAAAGCAGTATTTATCAAAATTACTGAATATTAACCCTGAAGAGCTGGTAATAGATTTTGAACCTGATACTTTTGGTCACAATGAGAATATACCAGAAATATTATACAATGGTAATATTAAGTATTATTATTTTTGCAGAGGTTATGATGAACAAACACTGTTTCGCTGGCAGGCACCTTCTGGTAAAAGTGTTATTGCTTATAGAGAACCTTTTTGGTATAATGCAGAAATAAATTATGATATTGCCCCCGCTGTTCCGGTTCTTTGTAAAAAGCATGGTATAAAGTCAATGCTGAAAGTATACGGAATTGGTGATCATGGTGGGGGGCCTACAAAAAGAGATATTGAAAAAATTAAGGATATGTCTTCCTGGCCTATCTATCCAGTTTTTAAAATGGGTTTTATCGAAGATTTTTTTAAAAAAGCAGAAAAGATTAAAAATTTACCAGAAGTCCAGCAGGAATTGAATTATATTTTTACTGGCTGTTATACAAGTCAATCCAGAATAAAAAAAGCAAATAAAGTTGGTGAGGACACTTTATTTGAAGCGGAATTTTATAATTCTCTGTCTACATTGATAACCAAAAAAGATTATGACAATAAGAAATTTGCGGATTCATGGAAGAATATATTATTTAATCAATTTCACGACATATTACCCGGATCGGGTACGATAGACACCAGAGAACATGCTATGGGATTATTTCAAGAATCTATGGCAGCAGCCAATAGTAAAAGAAAATCTGCTCTTAAAAATATTACCCAATGTATTGATACTGCTGGTTTAATCGAAAAAAAAGAAAAACCAAGATTAACAACTTCCGAAGGAGCAGGTGTTGGTTTTGATATAGAAAATTTCCAGGTTTCAGCAGCTGAAAGAGGTAGTGGGGAAAACAGATTATATACAATTTTTAATCCAACTTCATATACTAGATATGAAACTGTTGAATTAACAGTCTGGGACTGGCAGGGAGATTTAGATTTAATAAAGTTTTTTGATGATCAGGGGGATGTAATAAACCATCAGTTACTGGAAGACGGCTATAATGATTACTGGGGCCATAAGTATTTCAGAGTCTTAATTGAAGTAAAAATACCGGGTTATGGTTATAAAGTATATAAATTAAAAGAACGAGAAGAAGACAGTTTGGATACCTATTATCTGGACCATCCTCGTGTTGAGCCAATTAAAAATTATATTTTAGAAAATAATAAAATTAAAGCCGTAATTGATTCAACAGATGGTTCTCTAATTTCTTTAATTAATAAAGAGACAGGAAATGAGTTTTTTGACAAACCTGGGGGAATATTTCGTTTTGTTAAAGAAGATGAAAATGGTTCAGGAACAGCATGGGTAGTAGGCCCCTACAAAGAAGTAGAAAGCATTCACCAGAATGTTAAAATACGGGAAGGAAAGAATGCTGATGATAAAAAATTGAGAGAGACAATTATTGTAGAAACCAATTTTAAAGATTCAAAAATAAAAACAGAGATATCTCTGGATAAAAATGATGCTTATATTAATTATGAGACTGAATGTGACTGGCAGGAACAGGGCAAACCTGATAAATATGTACCTCAGTTGAATTATTATCTGCCGTTAAATTATTCCTGTGATTATTATAAATATAATATTCCATATGGTACAATTAATAGAGTGGGTATGGATAGAGATGTACCGGCAAATAGTTTTGCAGCTGGGATTAATAATGATATGGATATGTCTCTTATGATTAACACTAAAGGTAAATACGGATTCAGAGCTAATAACGATTCTATATCCATTACTTTAATAAGGGGTAGTTATGATCCAGATCCTTATCCAGAGGTAGGGATTCACAATTTTAATTTTTCAGTTGGTTTTGTTAACAATAAATATAATCATAATTTCATAAAGAAAACACAGCTATATAATCATAGCTGTGATGTAATATCTACAACTGTACATGAGGGAGCTCTTCCCCCTCATAAAGGTTTTCTTTCTTATGAGGGCAATATTGCAGTTGAAGCAATTAAAAAACCAGAAGAATCGCAGGAGGAGGACAATATTTTAATAAGGTTTTACGAAACAGAGGGGGAAAATGGTAAAGTGAAGTTTGAATTACCATATAGAGTAAAAAAAGCGTATTTTACTGATATAAACGAAAATAGAATTGATTTAAATTCAAATATAAATATAAAAGGAAGACAAATCCAATTTGACATGTTAAAAAACAGTTTAAGGAATCTATATATTCAACTTGATAAAAACAAGCAGTAAATTGGTAATAAACTTTTTAATTATAATGAGAGTTAAGGAGGCTTTTTTGTGCAAGACTACTGCAAACTTTATCCTCTAAAATTTAGAGAAATTTTACGGACTTATAATTTTGGAGGTCAAAAAATACAAAATAAATTAAAAAATCATAATTTAAAACAGGCTCCTATAGCAGAAACATGGGAAATTTCTGACCATGAAACTGATGTGAGTATCATTAGTAATGGATACTGGGCTGAAAAAAATTTACGTGGAGTTATCTGGGTTCTAAGAGAAAAATTACTGGGAAATAATATTTATAAAAAAACCAAAAATTATTTTCCTCTGTTAATAAAGTTTTTAGATGCAAAAAGAAAGCTTGGTTTACAGATTCATCCTGATGATGATTTTGCTCAAAATAATAACCTTGATAAAATGGGGAAAGCAGAGTTATATTACATAATCGATTGTGAAGAAAACAGTTATATCAATTGGGGAATTAATAACGGGGTTTCTCGAAAAGAAATGTCCCAGGCGGTTCGTGAAAATGAAGGAACAGAGTTAACCCGGAAAGTATCTGTGGATCCCGGTGATGTTATTTATGTTCCTGCTGGCTGGATACATGCAATTGGTGCAGGTGTATTAATGATAGAGATTCAGCAAAATGCAGATATAACAATTAGTCAGACCAGTGTTACAAAATCTATGGGTTCAGAAGGATATGTATTATATAAAAGAGAAAATGCAGCTGATATGTTTATTGAAAATATGGTTATAAAAGATGTTCCGGATAGTAAAATAAAAATACCAAAATTAGACAGTGCAGTTGGAAAAAATAGAAAGGAATATCTTTTTGCTTCCCGACACTTTGCTCTGGAAAAATTATCAATTTTTAACAGATGGTCTACCAGTTCAGATGAAAATAAATTTTATATTTATACAGTAATAAAGGGGAGTGGAGAAATTGTATATAAAGGAGGTCGGGAAAGAATACAAAAAGGTGAAACAGTTTTAGTACCGGCCTGTCTGGGAAAGTTTGAAATTATTCCTGAAAATGAAGTAAAAATAATAAAATCTTATGTTCCAGATTTAAAAGATGATATAATTAATCCTTTATTAAATGGTGGATTTGATAGAAAACAGATAAAAAATTTAGGAGGCTTTTCTTATTTTAATGATATTGAAACCATTTTTTAATTCAGTTATTATAGTTTTAGGAGAATCTGTCCTTTCAGATTAATAATTCATCAATACTGGAGGTTAATAAGTTGAAAAAAGAAGAGCAGGTTAGAATTGATGCCATGAATTTCAATTTTCCTGACTATATCCCGGTAAGAATTAGTTTATTACCTGCCACCTGGAAAAAATATCGAGAAGAGCTTAACGAATTGGTGGCCAGATATCCGGAGCTGTTTGAGAAAGAATTAGCTGAAAAAAGAGATTATGATGATATCAGGGGTACTTACAGCAGAGGAGAACATATAGATGCCTGGGGCTGTGTATGGTCCAATGTTCAAGAAGGTATGGAGGCTATAGTTACTGAACACCCTCTGGAAAAAAGAGAGGACATACATGATTTTGAACCTCCAGAAGAAGATATCGGTTTTCCTCATGGATTCATGTTTCTTAGATTAACAGATTTAAGAGGTTATGAAAACCTGATGATTGATTTTGCAGAAGAACCACCTGAGCTGGAAAAATTAATAGATCTTGTTTTACAGTACAATGTCCGGCAGATGGAAAAATTACTGGCAGATGAGCCTGAAGGGCAAATATTATTTTTTGGTGATGATCTGGGTATGCAGAACAATTTACCCATTAGTCCGGACCAGTGGAGAAAATATTTAAAACCCTGTTATAAAAAATTATATGGAATGTGTCAGCAGAATGGATATTCAGTATATATGCACAGTGATGGTTATATATTGGATATCATACCGGATCTGAAAGAATGTGGAGTAGATGTTATTAATCCCCAGGTCAGAGCAAATGGCCTGGAAAATTTACGAGAGGTCTGTAAGCACAAAATTTGTGTGGATCTTGACCTGGATAGACAATTATTTCCCCGCTGCAGTCCGAAGGATATCCAAAATCATATTCGGGAAGCTGTTACTAAATTGGGCTCACCACGTGGTGGTCTCTGGTTAATAGCAGAATGTGCTCCCGATGTTCCTCTGGAAAACATTGAAGCAATATGTGCTGCCTTAAGAAAATATAAGGATTATTATTAAAACTGATCTATTAGTGTAGTGATATTATGAACAAAAAGGATTAAAAAAGAGAGGAGTAAAAAAACAGGATGGATATTTCTGTAGGAGGTCACATCTGTCTTGATGTAATTCCCGCCTGGGAAAAAGGTAATTTAGCATCAATAAAACCGGGCAAATTACTGGAAATGGAAGGTATCAATTTTTCTACCGGGGGAGCGGTGGCCAATACTGGACTTTCTCTGAAAAAATTAGGTATTGATGTTGGTCTTGTTGGTAAAATCGGGGATGATGCTCTGGGCAGCATAACACTTGATATACTGCAGGAACATGGTGCACATATTGCTGATAGTATGATAGTTAGTAAAGAGGAGACTTCTTCCTATACGATTGTTTTAAATCCTCCGGATACAGACCGGGCTTTTTTGCATTATCCGGGTCCCAATAATACATTTACGGCTGATGATATACCCTATGATTTTATAAAAAAAAGCAAAATTTTTCATTTTGGTTATCCTCCCCTGATGAAAAAAATGTATCGGAATGATGGCCATGAGATTTCAAAGATGTTTCAAAAAACCTCCCGGCAGGGACTTATAAACAGTCTGGACATGACTTTACCTGACCCCAACAGTGAAGCAGGAAGGATAAACTGGCCTAAATTACTGGAAAAAATACTTCCTTTTGTTGATATATTTTTACCCAGCTTTGAAGAGATCTCCTATATGTTAAGGGGAGAAAAATTAACCAGGGATAGGATGAATCTAACTTTACTGCATGATATGTCAGCTGAGCTCTTGGATATGGGAGTGGAAATTGTAGTTCTTAAGCTTGGTGATCAGGGCCTATATTTACACTCCACAACACAGATAAAAAGAGGCACTCTAAAAGGAATTATTGATTCTGAAAAGTGGTCTGATCAGGAAATGGTGGTTCCCTGTTTTAAAGAGGAAGTACTGGCCGGTACCACGGGAGCTGGAGATGCTGCTATAGCAGGTTTTCTGGCCGATCTTTTATCCGGAAATAGACCAGCAGAGGTACTAAATACAGCTGCGGCAGTTGGTGCATATTGTGTAGAAGCAGTTGATGCAACAGGTGGAATTGAAAAGATGCCAGCTGTAAAAAAACGAATAGAAAAAGGCTGGGAGAGGCTGCCGCTAAAATTTAATCTTGAGGACTGGAATTTTAATAAAAAACGGGGGTTATGGATTAAATGATATTCAAGAGTATATATGTGATTGTACTGCAATAAGTCATTTTACAGCAAATTTACAGAAAATCATCGTTATCCTGTTTGGATCATAATTTCGATATTTTTGTATTATCAGCTTTTCACATTAGAGTCATAAGTTTAATTTGAGCAATAAATAAAATATTGGTTAACCATAAATCATTATTTTAAACAGTAAACCAGGGGGCTTTAAAGATGAAAATAAATAAAAAAGAGGAAATTAAGAAAAGAACACTGGATTTTTTTGAAAAAGCCTGTATTGTGCTTACTGAAAAGGAAAAAGAGAATTTAGAGATTGCTGATTTTGGTTTAAATGAGATTGAAAAGTCGGGGTTACAGATAGTAACTTATGTTAATAATAACCGCTACTGTGCCAAGGAAATGGTTCTTTTACCAGGCCAAACCTGCCCTGAACACAGACATCCCTCCCGGGGACAGAACCCGGGTAAAAGAGAAACATTTCGCTGTCGTTATGGAAAAGTATATCTATATACTGAAGGGGAAAAAACGAAAAACCCCCGGGTTAGTCCCCCCCAAGGAGATGAAGAGCACTATAATGTTTTCCATGAAATTATTCTTAAACCAGGAGAACAGTACACCCTGGAACCGAATACCAGGCACTGGTTTCAGGCCGGGACAAACGGAGCAGTGGTTTCGGAATTCTCCTCACCCAGTGATGATGCATCAGATATTTTCACTGATCCCAGAATAAAGAGAGTACCTGAAAATGAGCAGCAGAATTAAATTATTGAATGAAAATATATTTTCAAGTCCAGGAGGAGATTATGAAAAAGGCAGTTATTTTTGGAGCCGGTAATATCGGTCGTGGTTTTATAGGACAATTATTTAGTCAATCTGGATATCAGGTTACATTTATTGAGATTGATTCAGATTTATTAGCAGAATTGAATGAAAAACATCAATATACTATTGAAGTTGTGTCCCCTGAAGAAAGAAAAGAAATTATAATAAAAAATGTTAAAGGAATTCATCCTAGAAATATAGAGGAAATCAGCTCTGAAATTTCCCGAGCAGATATAATGGCAACTGCTGTTGGGGTAAATGCTTTGTCCAAAATTGTTGGGAATCTTACTTACGGTTTTAAGGAAAGATGGGATAAGGGAAATTTTTCACCTCTTAATATTATACTTTGTGAAAATTTACTTGATGCTGATTGTTATCTAAAAAAGCTAATTATTGAAAATATAAAAAATAAAAATTATTCTCAACAGATGATTGATAATTTCAGAACAAAAGTTGGTTTGGTTAAAGCCTCAATTGGAAGAATGGTTCCCCGAATGCCAGAAGAATTGAGACGGCAAAATCCCCTTAAAATAAGGGTGGAACCTTATTCCGAATTACCTGTGGATAAAGAAGGTTTTATAGGAGATATTCCTGAGATTAAAAATCTTAGGCCCTATAGTCCTTTTGATTTTTTTATTAAAAGAAAATTATTTATGCATAACATGGCTCATGCTGTTTGTGCCTATCTGGGTTATCTGATAGATTATAAATTTATCTGGCAGTCTGTTGCAGATGTGGATATCTGCATTATTACAAAAAATGCTCTGGAGGAATCATTGACAGCTCTGGCAAATGAATATAATAAGCCAAAGAAAGAATTACAGAATTTTGCCGATGAACTGATTTATAGATTTGGCAATAAAGCTCTGGGAGATACAGTTATAAGGGTGGGCAGAGATCCCCTTAGAAAACTATCTGCCGATGACCGCCTGGCCGGAGCAGCCCGGTATTGTAGGGAGCAGGATGTTTTTCCCGATAATATATGCCGGGGATTGGCCGCCGGCTTATTATTTTCACCTCAAGAAGATGAAAGTGCTGTTGAACTTCAGAAATTAGTAAAGAACAGGGGAATTGAAGGTGTTTTACGGGAAATATCATCAATTGAAGATAAAGAGCTGATTACAGCAATTAATCGTTATTACAGTATTTTAAAAGAAACAGATGATATTGCAGAAGTTTTGGCTTAATTTTTTTAATTAATGAATTATTACTTTAACAATTTTTTGAAAGCATATATTTTGATTTTGTTTTCAAACCATCCGGTTAAATACTCAAAGGAGAGATTATAATGTCAGGAAGGCCCACAGATCATAAGAATATCAATTTGGCAGAATTACATAAACTTGTAATTGCAGGAAAAGCAGGAGGCAAAATTATCTGGCAGCCCCGGATACAGTGCTGGATTGATGATAAGAAATATGTCGGAGAAGAATTTCCTGAACCATATACCGGGTTAAAGAAAGTTGAGATTTACAAAAAGTTAAATTGTTCAGCGAGAATTTATGAATATAATGGTTGTTTTCAAAGAATAGATGATGATAGAGTAAAAAGAGATTCCCGGCAATTAAACGATGGTCAGGTGGAGCACAGTATTGAAACCCCTGTAGGTACTATAACCAGTATAACAGAAGAAATGGAATCTACCTGGGCCAGCAAAACTCAAAAATGGTGGATTGAATCTGAAGAAGATTTGAAAGCAGCTATCTGGCTGGAGGAAAGAACCCAATACCGCTGGAATGAAGATCATTTTCAGCAGACCAAAAAAACATGGGGAGATCTGGGAGCCCCTACTGTATTTTTACCCAGAGTAAATATTCAGCACCTATATATAGATATGATGGGTGTAGAAAATGCCACCTATGCTTTATTTGATTATCCACAGTTAGTGGAAAAATATTTTTCAGTGCTGGATGATAGTCATCAAAGATTGATTAAGGTTGTAAATCAGTCTCCTGTAGATATTATTAATTTTGGTGATAATATTCATGCTGGAACCTTATCTCCGAAATTATTTGAAAAGTATGTCCTGCCGGCTTATCAAAAAAGGAATGAACAGCTGCATAAAGCGGGTAAATTCACCCATGCTCACTGGGATGGGGACACTAAAACTCTATTACCATATGCCCAGGAGACAGGGCTTGATGGGATTGAGGCCATCACCCCGGAACCTCAGGGTGATGTAACTCTGGATGAGGTTAAAGAATCACTGGGAGATATGTATTTATTAGATGGAATTGCCGCTGTTTTATTTAATGACACTTATTCGGAAAAGCGTCTTATTGAGCAGGCCAAAAAAACAATTGATTTATTTGCTCCTAATTTAGTTCTGGGTATATCTGATGAAATTTCATCTCAGGGAGATATTGATAGAATAAAAACTGTGGGTAAGATTGTTGATGATTACAATGCCCGGAGAAAAAGAAATTATTAACATAAATCCTGATTTAGAGCTAAAGAATATAGAATGGCGAAGTATAAACAGCCAAAATAGTTATTAGAATTAAATATTTCTAATTTGAATAAGGGTAAGACCATTTAAATAAAGCTTAAGGAGGAGTTATTATCATGACAAATTTAACTTCCAAAGAAAAATTTTCCCTGGCTTTAGAAAGAAAAGCTTTTAAAGGTCGGGTCCCTCATTTTGAATTGGTATTTTTTCTAACAATGGAAGTGCTGGGTAAGGTTCATCCTTCACACCGTAATTACCATCAGTGGCTGCAGATGAGTGAAACTGAAAAACAACTGCACAGAGAAGATATTGCTGATATATTTATAGATATTGCCGAAAAATATGATCACGATGCAATATTTCTGCACCCTAATCCCGGGACTCTGGAAGAATTATTCAGGTTAATTGATATAATTCGGGATAAAACCGGGGATCAATATTTTTTGATGATTCACGGAGATGCTACTTACAGTGTCCCTGGTGGAGATCATATGCAGGAATTTTCCTATCGCTTGGTAGATGAGCCCGGGAAAGTGAAAGATGAAGCAGAAAATAAGGTTGATGATGCACTCCAGAGAGCAGAGAAAATTGCTGACCACGGAGGGCTGGATGGTTTTGCCCTATGTGCTGATTATTGTTTTAATGACGGTCCTTTTCTCAGTCCTGACATGTTTTCAGAATTTATTTTTCCTTATTTAAAAAAACTTATATCCGGATACAGGGATCTGGGTTTTTATACCATCAAACATTCTGATGGCAATATAATGCCCATATTAGACCAGCTGGTTGATGCCCAACCTCATGCCCTTCATTCTCTGGACCCCCAGGGGGGAGTGGATATAGCAGAAGTAAAAGAAAAGGCAGGTAATAAGGTTTGTTTAATAGGAAATGTCAACTGTGGCTTGATGCAGGATGGGACTGATGAAGAAATAATTGAATCAGCTCGATACGCTCTACAAAAGGGAATGCCCGGTGGTGGGTATATTTTTTCAACTTCAAACTGTGTATATACGGGAATGCCATTAAGCAGCTATGAATTAATTTTAGAAGTGTGGAAAAAGGAAGGGATATATACATAGTTGTACCGGAGGGTTTTGATGATATAAAACTTGAATAGTTGAATTTTGAGTAATAGTAACTAGATTATAGATTGAAGATTTAAAACAAAAGTATCGAAAAGGGGCTGATAAATAAGGTGTCCTTGAAGTACCGCTTGAGGTAAATGATATTTGAAAAACAAACTAGAAGGGGGGCAAAAGCGCCCCCCTTTTTAGGTGCCCCGTATTATACGGGACACCACCTCATATCAGATATCATAGACATCCCCCCTTTCCCTGATAATAATAGTCAGTAAATAAATACTGACTATCTATATTATCTCACATAAATTAATATTTTACAAATAAAAATAACAGTAAGTTTTGTCATTGCTTTGCAGGGTTTATTGTACAGTTTCTGTCAAACTTTTTAATGAAAACTTATTTTCTTGAATTGCAGCAGCATATATAATATAATACATTCAAAATATTTTAAACTTACCGAAAGGTAATAGGTGATAAAAGATGACAAAAAATAATATTTCCCAAAAGATCATTCAAAAAGCCCGGGATGCAGGTTATGTAGATTGCAATTTAATTGACATTTCCACCTTTGATAAATTTTCCGAAAAAGTAAAGGATAGAATCGATATTTATCCGGAGGCAGAAGAAGTTTACCAGGATTTATTGACCAGGAGAGATCCCAAAAATTGGTTTTCCAAAGCTGAAGCTGTGGTGGTCTGTACCTGGTGGTATGGTCAATACAGAATACCGGACAAAGTTGATCGATACATTGGCAGAAACTATTTATTTGATGGCCGGAATAATTACAGCGAAAATTATCAGGCCCGAAAAGAGCTGGAAAAATACATGAATAAGCTCGGGCTGGAATACAGAAAAGGTGGAGTTCCGGACCGCTGGGCAGCAGTAAGAGCGGGAGTCGGCAGCTTTGGGAAAAATAATTTCATTTACACGGAACATGGTTCCTGGGTAAATGTAGAAACCTGGTTAATTGATACAAAAGCGGAAACCGTGAACCGGGAAAATAATTTGCCCTGCCCCGAGGGCTGCCGGAAGTGTATTGATGCCTGCCCAACCGGAGCACTAGAAGCAAAATTTCGGCTGAATCCCCGGGCCTGTATACCTTATTTAACCTATGATTACCAGGGTTTAACTCCGGAAAAATACCGGTCAAGTATGGGTGCCTGGTTATACGGCTGTGATGTTTGTCAGAATGTCTGCCCTTTAAATGCAGGTCAATGGGAGGAAAAAAAAGAATATCCTTATTTACAGGAAATTGCATCCAATCTAAGCCCGGCCTCAATTCTAGAGATGGAAGAAGATTTTTTTCAAGAAGAAATTTATTCCCGATTTTTTTATTCTAAGGATATTGTTCGCTGGAAGATGAATGCCCTGAGGGCTCTGGCCAATGAGGGGGATTATAGGTACCGGCCTTTATTTGAGAAATATCAAAATAGTGAGCACCGGCGGTTAAGGAAAATGGCAGTCTGGGGGTTGCAAGAATTGGCAAATTAAACTCTGGTCTTTTATATTCTCCTGAACAAAATAGTTTTGAAAACCATGGTTTTTATACAAGGAGTTGTTTTTGATGGATAGATTTGATGAAAGGGATATTATTTTTTCTCGTCTTACTTTAAAAAAGGGAACCAAGGAAAGGGGGATATAGGAAGTGGAAAAAGTAGCTGTTACCGGAGCCGGGGGAAAAGTTGGTCACCAGGTTATAAAAGAATTAAAAGAAAATGGATATAATGTTCTGGCTATAACAAAAACTCCGGCTGGTTTTTGGGAGGAAGAAGTTTCTCTGGATATCCGAAATTATAACCAGCTTGAAAATGCCCTGAAAGATTGTGATGGATTAATACATTTGGCTGCTATCCCCACTCCGGTTAATAATGATGATTCTTTAGTGCTGGAAACCAATGTTGTGGGTTCACATAATGTCATGCGGGCCGCAGGTGAGAATAACATTTCACGTCTGGCTTTAGCCTCCTCAGATTGTACACTGGGATTTACATTCAGTAAAAATAAACCTGATCCCCTTTATCTTCCGGTAGATGAAAACCATCCTTTAAAACCAGATGATTCATATGGTTTGTCCAAAGTTCTTATGGAAAGAACTGCTGAAGCCATGGTACAGAGGTACCCCCACATGTCCATTGCCTCCCTGCGTATTACCCATGTGGCCAATAAAGAAGAGTATAAACCGGGGGCCAATTTTCACAGCTGGATAAAAAATCCGGATCTGGGTCCCAAAAATCTGTGGTCCTATATTGATAACCGTGATGTGGCCCGCGCTTTCAGGACAGCAATTGAAACTGATCTTGGTGGACATGAGGTGTTTTTTGTTACAGCGGAAAATACCCGCTGTGAACTACCCACCGGAGACCTGATTGAAAAATATTGTCCGGATGTAAAACTCAAGACAGAGATTACAGGACATATGAGTCTGGAAGATACTACCAAAGCAGAAAAAATACTGGGCTTTAAACCCCGCTATAGCTGGCAGGAGGAACTTAAGGAGGAGTAAAAATGTCTAAACTAAAAATCAATGATGTAAAGACTATTCTTACCGCTCCCTCGGGAAGTAATTTGGTAGTGGTCAAAATTGAAACCACAGAACCCAAATTATATGGTCTGGGCTGTGCAACTTTTACCCAGCGTCATCGAGCGGTTTATACGGCCGTTGAAGAATATTTAAAACCTTTTTTAATAGGAAAAGATCCATCTAATATCAAAGATATCTGGCATACGGCCTGGACCAGTTCCTACTGGAGAAATGGACCTGTTCTAAATAATGCTCTCTCGGGAGTGGATATGGCTTTATGGGATTTAAAAGCTAAAAGGGCTGATATGCCCCTGTATGAACTGCTGGGAGGCAAGGTAAGAGAGGGAGTACCGGTCTATCGACATGCTGATGGTAAAAGCAAAAAAGAAGTTGAAAAAAATGTAAGATCATATATTGCAGAGGGACTGCAGTATATTCGTTGTCAGCTGGGTGGATATGGAGGAAAAGCTGCAGATCTCAAAAAGCCGGATCAGGCACCTGAGGGAGCCTATTATGATCCTGACCGTTATTACCGCAGTGTTCTTGACCTTTTTGACCACCTGCGTAGTGAGCTAGGCTATGAGATAGAGCTGTTGCATGATGTTCACGAAAGGCTGGCTCCCCATAAAGCGGTTCAGCTGGCCAAAGAGCTGGAGCCCTACAGGTTGTTTTTTCTTGAAGACCCTCTGGCTCCAGAGGATATTGAATGGTTTGAGTCGATAAGAAAGCAGACCACGACCCCGCTGGCCATGGGGGAGCTGTTTAACAACCCCAATGAATGGAGACCCTTAATTAAAAATCGTCTAATCGATTTCATTAGGGTTCATATCAGCCAGATTGGGGGTATTACTCCGGCTTTAAAGCTGACAGCTTTATGTGAAAATTTTGGAGTGAAAACAGCCTGGCATGGTCCGGGGGATGTTTCTCCGGTGGGCCATGCGGCTAACATCCATTTAGATCTGACTACCACCAGCTTCGGAGTACAGGAGTGGGCAGGTTTTGATGAAAAACTCAGGGAAGTATTTCCCGGCTGTCCGGTATTGAAAGATGGATATGTATATCCCAATGACAAACCAGGACTGGGAATTGATATTGATGAAAAAAAAGCCGGTGAATATCCCTGCTCGGCTGAGATTCCATTCTGGACCCAGACTCGAAAACCGGATGGCACTCCAGTTCGGCCCTGATCTTTATGTATAAAGATGAAGTATAAAAATTAATAATCATAAACGAACATGAAGTTATAATATAGAACCTTACATTTGGCAGGAACCAAAAACATTTTGGATTTAGATTGTGGTGTTTTTCAAAAGGAAGGAGAGTATATATGCCAGCAGATATAAAAAAGAAATTTTTTGCCTATATCGGCACCTATACGGGTGGTGAAAGTCTGGGAATTTATATATATAAAATTGACCTGTCCTCAGGAACATGCAGGTTAAGGGATACAGTTTCCCAAATTGAAAATCCATCATATCTAACAGTAAATTATCAAGAAAATTTGCTGTATGCTGTAAGTGAAATTAGTGAATATAAAGGTGAAAAAACAGGTCTGGTGGCCGCATTTTCCATAAATAACGAAACCGGACAGCTTGAGTTTTTAAATCAAAAAAGGACAAAAGGATCAGCTCCCTGTTATGTAAGCCTTGATGAACAGGGTGAATATCTTTTTGTCAGCAATTATGCCGGAGGCAGTATTTCTGGATTTAAAATAAAAGAAGATGGGAAAATAGGTGATTTGCTATTTTTTAAAAAACATCGGGGGTCCAGTATCAACAGAGACCGTCAGGAAGGTCCTCACCCACATTCTATTTTAAGGGGACCGGGAAATAATTATATTTTTGTTCCTGATTTAGGACTGGATAAAATTGTTGTATATAGTCTTCAGCATTTAGCCCGGGAAACAAAAGTGACCAGCAGGAGAGAAATAACAACCTCCCCGGGAGCAGGTCCCCGGCATATAGTGTTTCATCCTGAGCAGCAGTATTTTTATGTTATTAATGAACTGGACTCCAGTGTTTCTTCCTTTACTTATTATAATCAGCTTGAGGAAGTAAAAAAAATACAAAAGATCTCTACTCTGCCCCCTTCATTTACAGATAAAAGTACCGGGGCTGATATCCATATTCACCCCTCAGGCAGGTTTCTATATGCCTCCAACCGCGGACATGACAGTATTGCAGTTTTTAAAATAAATAAACATACAGGAAGACTTTCTCTGCTGGATTATGTGTCCACCCGGGGAAAAACCCCCCGGGGTTTTGTGCTTGACCCCACAGGTCAATTTCTGCTGGCTGCAAATCAGGACAGCGACAGTATTAGTTTATTCAGTATTGATCAGAAGGACGGCACCCTTACATTTTTGGATTGGGATATCTCGGTTCCTGCTCCGGTGTGTATTCGATTTAAAACCACAAGATAATTTTTGTTAAATGATTATTTGTCAGCTGTACAGAAAAATTTATATAATAATGTATAAAAAGGAGTGTGGCTTTAATGGAATATCTTTATTTTATCATGGCTGTTCTGCTTATTATTTCCCTGTTCTTCAGCAGGAAAAAAACCTGGCGGGCTGTTGTCAGGGGAGGAAAAAAATTACTGAAAATATTACCGAATTATCTTAAAATTTTAGTTTTCCTCGCATTAGTAATGTCTTTTGCAGAAGATTTCATAGTACAGTATCTGGGCACCCAAAACATTTTTCTGGGCAGTTTGCTGGCGATAATTGTCGGTTCAATTGTCATGATGCCGGGCTTTATTGCCTATCCTTTGGCCGGTGTGCTGCTGACTCAGGGAGTAAGTTATACGGTTATAGCCGGTTTTGTAATTTCGTTAAAAATGGTGGGTGTAGCAACCTATCCGGTAGAAAAAGAATATATGGGAGTCAAAGGGACTGTTTATCGTAATTCGGCCAGTATAATAATAACCGTAATCCTGACCTTTTTGATTGGACTTTATTATGGGGAGGTCATACTATGATGGAAGGCAATAAAATAAATTATGGGATTTTCGCTGTATTTATTTTGTTTTTATTGTTCTCTCAGCTGATTGAATTTGAATTTGGTAAAGTAGTTACTGATAATTTTATTATATTTGCCCGGGATATGCTGTTGATACTGCCTCCTGCTTTTATAATAATCGGTTTATTTGAAGTCTGGATCAGCAGGGAAAAAATAGAAAACAGTTTTGGTTCAGCTTCAGGTTCTCTGCGGTATATTTATGCTGTTCTCCTGGCAGCAACTACTGTTGGAGGTACTTTTGTGGCCTTTCCGGTAGCTAATTCCCTGTATCACAAAGGAGCGGATTACAGCTCAATTTTCACCTATATCACGGCTGCCTCTCTGGTCATGATACCGATGAGTATTATGGAAGCCACAATAATTGGTCTGGAATTTACTTTATTAAGAATTGGTTTATCTATACCACTGGTGATAATTAGTTCTGTAATTTTAAACAGGCTGTTTCTGAAACTGGATTACGAACTCCCCACTGATGTTTAATTTTAAAGGAATTATAATCAACTATAAATAAATTTTAAGCTGGATTGTTTTCTTGTATTGATCAGAATTAATAAGATGAGCATAATTAACGAGGAGGGCTGCAGATGAAAGCTGAAATAGGTAGAATGAAATCGGGAAAATTGGTGCGCATCATCCAGGAAAAAGGGGAGTATAAACTGGAAATCGGAGGCAGGATAAGTGATAGTTTTAGGAGCAGAGAAACAGCATTTAGAAAAGGAAAAATATTGATGTTAAAAAGCTGGCTCCCGGAAGCAAAAGAGGAGAGTCTTGAAGATATGCTCAACTCTTATCTGGATATCAGCTATAATTTTACCCTGGAATGGTGTGATAGGCAGGCTGAAAAGCAGCCGGATTGTGAATGCGGCTGCTGGGGCTATCCTATGGAGCTCGGTACCTTTTGGAGCTGGGCTAAGAATAAATATAGGGGTTGTCCCCATTGTGGTGAAAATATAAAGCACAAGAAAAACCTTAGTTCTTTCCGGTCCAAAGATGAATAATGCTGGAAAAAAAGAATATAATTTAATAATTTAAATACAGAGCCCCAATTATACAATACCCCTTAAATTTAGCTTGTTAAATCATTGATGATTTGATATAATGAACAATAATACAAAAAGTATTATCTTTAATTCCAAGTATCCATGTATACATGAAGGATTTTTCCTGTTAATCTGAAATAATATATAATCAAGAATCTATATTTTTATCTATATTCTCACAGTAAATATATTAATTAAATCAAATCAATGATATTTTTAATTTAATTAATATAATATTTTCCTGAAAAACTATTATAATATGAGGGGGAAAGAATATGAAAAAGAGTATTATTTTGCTGATACTGGTATTTGCTGTGGCATTTTCTATTTCGTGGGGTGCTATTACTGTTCAGGCCAGAGAAGGTGGGGACCTGACGATTGCGATGGGTGCTGACCCGGAATCACTGGATCCGGCAGAAGCTACTTCTTCACCGGCAGCTATGGTTATGATGCATACTATGGATACCTTATTTGATATGACTCCTGAGGGGGAAATAGTTCCCCTGCTGGCAGAAGGTTATGAGGTTTCCGAGGATGGACTGGAGTATGACATTTTCTTAAAAGAGGGTATTGAGTTTCATGATGGAACTTATTTTGATGCTGAGGTAGTAAAATTCAATCTGGAGCGTCTGCAGGATGAGAAGGCTCCCTTTTCCTTTTTAATTAATCAGGTAGTTGACATTGAAGTTATTGATGATTATACAGTACGCCTTTTTACTGAAGAGCCTTTTGCTCCTCTTATGGCTCATCTTTCTCATGATTTTATTTCCATGATCAGTCCTGAAGCTGTGGAGGAATATGGTGATGAAATTTCCATGAATCCTGTAGGAACCGGCCCCTTTGTTTTTGAAAGCTGGACCAGAGGAGAAGAGATAGTGGTAAGTCGTAATGAGAATTACTGGGGAGATGATGCCTATCTGGATACAGTTACCTTCCGTATAGTACCTGAAGATTCCACAAGGGTTGTGATGGTGGAAACAGGAGAAGCTGATGCCACTATGTTTGTGCCCCCTCGTGAGAGAACCAGACTGGAAGGAGTAGAGGGAGTAAATGTCGTCCAGACAGCCAGTCTGCGAACCATATATGTGGGAATGCACAACAAAAAAGAGCCCTTTGATGATATCCGGGTCCGTAAAGCTGTAAACTATGCTGTAGATAATCAGGCCATAGTAGAACAAATTATGGATGGTGCCGGACGGCCTTCTGATGCTCCCATATCTCCGGATATATTTGGATATGCTCAGCAGGAAAGATATGAATATGATCCCGATAGAGCTCAGGAACTTCTGGCTGAAGCAGGATATGAAGATGGTCTTGAGATAACCCTTCACCATCCCGTGGGGCGTTATATGATGGATGAAACAATAGCTCAGGCCGTACAGAGCCAGCTGGCAGATGTGGGTATTAATGCGCGGCTGGAAACAATGGAGTGGACAACTTATCTGGAATTTCTGGATAAATCTCCCGAAGAAGCCGAACATGATATGTATCTTTTAGGCTGGGGAACAGTAACTGGTGATGCGGATTATGGACTGTTTGCTCTGTTTCATTCCTCCCAGTTTGCTCCTGAGGGAAATGATTATTCCTATCTGGATAATGAGCGAGTAGACGAGCTTCTCGAAAGAGCAAGAGTTATACCTGATGAAGAAACCCGCCGGGAATCCTATGCAGAAATAATTGAAATAATCTGGGATGAGGCGCCCTGGTTGTTCCTGCATAGTGAAGTACAGATAAATGCTGTCCGGGATAATGTTGCCGGATTAATTCACCATCCCCGTGAATATATATCTGCAGCAGAAGCCTACTTCACCGAATAGAAAATTATATAACTGTCTAAGAAAAAATGGACAGGTATAATTTATTGATGCCGTAAAAAAATGATTTTTATTTACAGATGAAGAAATTAATAAGCAGAGATTAATAAAAAGAAAGGGCCCTCAGCATAATTGTTCCGGTGGGCCCTTCCTTTTGTATAATAAAGTATAATGCTATTATAAATTATTGTTTTTATATTCAATATTAACGAAAAAATTCTATTGATCTTTAAATATATTGATCCATGTAATATAATATTTATTATTAATTTTACCCATTATTGACTACAGTTAAATCAGTCTTTTTTTACAGGAGGTTTTTAAAGTGACAGTATATATCTTACGTCGTCTGCTGCTTTTAATACCGGTTTTACTGGGAGTAGCCATAATAATTTTTAGTATGGTTCGAATGCTGCCGGGCGATCCGGCGGTAGCCCTGGCCGGTGTTCATGCTACTCCTGAGTATGTTGAACATGTTCGTTCTGAGATGCGGCTGGATGAACCACTGCCCGTACAGTTTGCAGTATTTATGCGTGATCTGGCCCGGGGGGATCTGGGAAGGTCGACCCGAACCCGCCAGCCGGTAATGAATGAAATCTGGCCCCGTTTTATCAATACACTGCAGCTTACAGCTTTTGCCCTGGTTATTGCCGGAATTTTTGGTATTGGGGCCGGGATTATTTCAGCAACCAAACCTTACTCCATTTATGACCAGACAAGTATGATATTTTCTTTATTTGGAGTTTCGGCTCCTGTATTCTGGCTGGGTTTGATTTTAATGCTCATTTTTTCGGTTCGTCTGGGCTGGCTACCTTCCTCAGGAATGGGGACTCCTTACCATTTTATTTTACCGGGTATTACTTTAGCTGCTCAGTCCACAGCTTTAATTGCCCGGATAACGAGGTCCAGTATGCTGGAAGTGATGGGCAGAGAATATATTACTACTGCCCGGGCCAAGGGACTAACCGAAAAAGTGGTTTATCTTAAACACGCCTTAAGAAATGCTTTGATTCCGGTGGTTACAATTCTTGGTTTAAGATTTGGGATTCTTCTGGGTGGGGCTGTGCTGACCGAAACTGTTTTTTCCTGGCCGGGAGTGGGGCGCCTGATGGTCGATTCCATCCTGGCTCGTGATTATCCGGTAGTTCAGGGCTCAGTATTAATGCTTGCTCTGCTGCTGGTAATTATTAATTTAGTGGTTGACCTAATATATGCCCTTCTAGATCCACAAATTCAATATGATTAAGGGTGAGGTAATATGAATAAGGTTAAAAATTTAATCAAAAGTGATGCCGCCAAAAGATTGCGCCGAAATCATCTGGCAGTTTTTGGCTTAATTCTAATAATTATTCTTTTTATAGTAGCTGTTTTTGCTCCTTTTATTGCCCCCCGGGACCCCTATGATTCCAATTTTTTTCGTACCCTTGAAGGTCCTTCCTGGGAACATCCACTGGGTACTGATGAATTAGGCAGAGATATGTTAAGCCGAATAATATATGGTACCAGAATTTCTATGACTATCGGCTTTATTTCTGTGGCAATAGGTATTCTAATTGGTGTTCCTGTAGGAGCTATTTCAGGATATTATGGGGGGAAGATCGATCTCATAGTTCAGCGCTTTGTCGATATAATGATGGCCTTTCCGGGTATGCTGCTGGCCATTGTAATAGTCTCTGTTATGGGGGTAGGACTGGTAAATGCAATGATAGCGGTGGGGATTGTTTCCGTGCCCACCTATATCCGACTGGTTCGGGGCTCAGTACTCTCTATCAAAAATGAAGAACATGTAGAAGCAGCCCGTGCTGTGGGCTGGGGAGACTTTATAATAATTACAAAACACATCATTCCCCACTGTATGGCCCCGCTTATCGTCCAGTCTTCATTACTTGTTGCCACGGCAATACTTTGGGCTGCCGGGCTCGGTTTTCTGGGTCTGGGTGCCCAGGCACCGACACCCGAATGGGGAGCAATTCTCAGTCAGGGTAGAGGTTATATAAGAACAGCTCATCATGTAACAACCTTTCCCGGTCTGGCCATAATGATTACCGTACTGGGTTTTAACCTGGTGGGAGATGGACTGCGTGATGCTCTGGATCCCAGGATGATAAATGGTTAATTGTAGAGTATTGTTTTCTGTTCGGCTTAACAATTATAGGGTTATTATTTTGGTCAAACCTGTTGGGATTTTTGGTAGCCCTCCAGATTAAGTTCTTCGGCAGAATGGCAGTTGACATAATGATCTTTATGGTCCGGTAGTTCTTTTAACTCGGGCTCCACTTTCCGGCAGTAATCACTGGAATAAGGACAGCGGGGGTGTAAATTACATCCCGGAGGTGGATCTGAGGGATCAGGTACATCACCGGAAAAAGTTTTTCTTACTTTCGTAGAATGGGGATCACCATCAGGTATAGAACCCAGCAGGGCTTCTGTGTAAGGATGCTGGGGGTTCATATATATTTCATTGCTGGGTGCTACCTCCACTATTTTACCCAGATACATGACCATTATACGGTCACTTATATGCTCAATGACACTCAGATCATGGGCAATAAAAAGATAGGTAAAACCGAATTCATCCTGCAGATCTTCAAAAAGATTTAAAACCTGGGCCTGAACAGAAACATCCAGAGCTGAGACGGGTTCATCACAGATAATAAAACGTGGATTTAGGGCCAGGGCCCGGGCCACCCCAACTCTCTGCCGCTGTCCTCCACTAAATTCATGGGGATAACGGTCCATCTGGGAGCTATTTAAACCCACCCTTTCGAGCAGATCTTTCACTTTTTCCGTTCTTTGCTGATGGGTGCCTATTTTGTGGGCTTTTAGAGGATCAGCAACAATATCCCGGACAGTCATTCGGGAATTAAGAGAAGAATTGGGGTCCTGAAAAACGATCTGTATATCTTTTCTGAGATTTTTTAATTTATTTTTTTCTATACGGGCAATATCAATATAGTCACCGTTTTTTTCCAGCTCAATTTTTCCCGCAGTCGGGTCCAGCAAACGGATAATACAGCGTCCTGTAGTTGATTTACCACAGCCGCTTTCTCCAACAAGACCCAGAGTTTCCTCCCCGCGGGCAAAGAAACTTACATCATCTACAGCTTTTGTATACCCCACAGTTTTACGAAAAACTCCCTTTTTAATAGGGAAATATTTTTTAAGGCCGGTAACTTTCAGGATTTTTATATTCTCATTCAAGATAATTCTTCCTCCCGGTCATTATTTCTGTAAAGCCAGCATTTAGCCTTCTGGTTTTTACTGATAATAAAAGTTGGTGGTTCCTGATTAACACAGATATCCATTGATTCCGGACAGCGTGGTTCAAAGTTGCAGCCGTCAGGTAAATTTTTCAGTTCGGGAACAGAGCCTTCAATTGGTGTTAAACGTCTGTGTTCTCCAATTTTAGGGATTGATTTAAGCAGACCCCGGGTATAGGGGTGTTTGTTATTATAAAAGATATCTTCAATTTCAGCCTTCTCCACCACAGTACCCGTATACATGACCATAACTCTTTCACACATTTCACCAATTACTTCCAGGTCATGGGTGATAAACAGAATTGACATTTTAAATTCATCCTGAAGCTCCTGCATTAACTCAAGAATCTGGGCTTCAATGGTTACATCAAGAGCTGTAGTGGGCTCATCAGCAATCAGTAGATTTGGATTACAGGAAAGGGCCATGGCAATCATAACTCTTTGCCTTAAACCACCGCTTAGCTGATGGGGATATTCACTCAACCGCTGTGTGGGGGAACCAATTCCCACCAGATTGAGCATTTCTACGGCCTGTTTGCGGGCCTGTTTATTATTCTTATCCTGATGCAGTTTTATTGGCTCAATTATTTGGTTGCCTACAGTTAATACCGGATTGAGAGAACTCATTGGTTCCTGAAAAATCATGGCAATTTCATCACCACGTATACTGCGCATTTCGGCAGAGTATCGTTTCAGAGCTGCTATGTCAACAGGTGAATTATTCTTATCAAGGTAATAAAAAATATTACCACCCACAATTTTGCCGGGAGGGTCGGGTACCAGATTCATAATGGATAGAGAGGTTACACTTTTACCACAGCCGCTTTCCCCTACCACTCCCAGAGTTTCACCTTTTCTAAGATCGAAGCTGATATTATCTACAGCTTTCACGGTTCCATCATCAAGAAGAAAATGAGTGGAGAGGTTTCTTACTTCCAGCAATCTATCTTTTCTGGTATATATTTTTTTTTCAGTGGAGCCAGGTTTTTTCATCAGCAGCTGCCTCCTTGCAAACAGAGTATTAATTTTAATTTACCCTTTATTATATCTTATAACTTACCTGAGTGCAAAGAAGTAAAATTGATAAATACTGTATATTAAGCTATAATTTAATTAGGATATAGAATTGTTTCCTGGAGAAATTTTTATAATAGAATTGTTTGCTTTCAGGAAATTAACCGGGTAGTTTAAGGAAGATGGGCTGTTCTAAACAAAATTTACAAAATTTTAAGCTGGAGGTTTTATGATGAACAATAATTATTATTTAAATGGTGAAGGAAATTTTGTTATTGAAAATTTTCAAAAGCAAAAGACATTTTCCAGTTTTTTATCCGGTATTGCCGGTCAGCTGGGAATTCCGCTCTGGGTTTTTTATGTTAATCGGGGACAGGGGATAGCCAGTTTTGGTCTTAAGGACAAAAATAAGGCTATTATGGAATTTTATCCGGCCAATAAGGCCTACCAAAACACCCCCCGGCAGGGCTTCCGCACCTTTATTAAAAAGCAGGAAGAAAACAAAACAAATTATTATGAACCTTTTAGCACCCTAAATCAGAATATAAAATCAAAAATGATTATAGAGCCGGAAGTGCTGACTATTGAAGAAGAAAATACCGCTTCTGGTCTCAAAGTAAGAGTTCAGTATTTTATAATACCCAACGAAAATTTTGGGGGCCTGGTAAGAAAACTTTCTCTGCACAACATATCCGGAGTTCAGCAGAAGCTGGAAATACTGGATGGTATGCCTTTTATTATACCTGGTGGGATAGACTATAATACTTTAAAGAACATAAGTCAAACGATTTCTGCCTGGGCAAAAGTAAATTGTGTGGAACAAAAAACTCCTTTCTATAGGCTGCGTGCTTCTTCAGAAGATGATAGTGAAGTCCAGACCAGACAGGACGGAAATTTTTATATGGCTTTTGGGGGCCGGAATAATGAAAAAAACATTTTAGAACCTCTCGTTGATCCTCGAATTATTTTTGAGCAAAAAAAGGATTTTTCAGATCCTGAGGGCTTTTTTAAACAGAAACTGGCCGGATATAATGGCAAACAGATTAAGGAAAATCAGATTCCTTCAGCTATGACAGCTGTTGAGATGAAGATAAGCCCCGGGGGAAAAGATTATGTATATTCAGTTTATGGTTATCTGGCAGATGAAAAAAGGCTGCCGGAACTTAAAACCAAATTTGAACAGCCTGGTTATTTTAACGATAAGTTAAATGAATTAAGAAAGGTACATAAGTATTATCTGGATAATATTGCAGCTGTCTGTGGAGAAAAGAAACTGGAGGCCTATACCCGACAGACATTTCTGGATAATATACTTCGGGGTGGGTTTCCGGTTGATCTGGGAGAAAAAAAGAGAAGGATTAACCACCTTTTTTCCCGAAAACACGGTGATCTGGAACGAGATTATAACTTTTTTGAACTGGAGCCCACCTATTTTGCCCGCGGTAATGGTAACTACAGGGATATTAATCAAAACCGTCGTTCTGATTTGTTTTTTAATCCCGAAGTCAAAGAGCATAATATAAAAACCTTTGTTAACTTAATTCAGGCAGATGGATTTAATCCCCTGGAGATAGCCGGGCAAAAATATATACTGGAAGATGGAGAATTTGTTAAGGATATGGTTTCCAATAAGTCCTGTCCAAAATTAATAGAGCGCCTGGAAAAACCATTTACCCCCGGTGAGCTGGCTGTTTTTATAGAAGATAATGATATAGTGGTAAAAAAAGATTTAACTGAATTTATAAAAAGTGTGGTAGCCAGAGCTGATTTCTGGACTGAGGCCGTGCATGGAGAAGGTTTTTGGATTGATCACTGGACATATATACTTGATTTAATTGAAAATTACCGGGCGATTTACCCGGATAAAATCAAAAAACTGCTGACAGATGACAGCTACATTTTTTATGATAATTATATTAAAGTACTTCCCCGGAAGAAAAAATATGTTTTAACCACAAAAGGGCCCCGGCAGTATAATGCACTTACAGAAGTTACTAAAAAGAAGGAAATGATAAACAGCAGGGCCAGGTTTCCCCACCAGATGCGGACAGAAAACGGGCAGGGGGAGATTTATCAAACCAGTTTACTGGTGAAACTGGTAACCTTAATTGTAAATAAAATGGCTTCCCTGGATCCTGAGGGTATGGGGCTGGAGATGGAGGCTGGAAAACCGGGCTGGTATGATGCTCTAAATGGGTTACCCGGGTTATTTGGCTCCTCCATTTCAGAAACCATGGAGCTTTTACGCTTAATAAAAATGCTGGAACAGTTGAGCCAGGAAATCGAGGAAATTGATAAAAAGCTTCAGGTTCCGGAAGAATTATATAAATTTTATAAAAAAGTTAACTCTCAGCTGCAGAGCTGGAAACAGGATAGGGATGATTTCTCTTACTGGCAGTATACTACAGCAGAAAAAGAAAAATATCGAAACAATGTTTTTTACGGTTTTTCCGGTGAACAGGAGACAATCCCACTTGATGAACTCAAACATTTTTTTCATGAAGCCAACCAAAAACTTACTGTGGCTGTTAAAAGAGCCCGGCGAGATCGTGGTTTATATGATATGTATTTTTCTTATGAAATGACAGATTATAAAAAAACAGGTGCCTGTGATGCTCAGGGCCGGGAATTTCTAAAAGCAAAAGAATTTAAACAGCACCGGCTGCCGCTGTTTTTAGAAGCCCAGGTCAAGGGCCTAAAAATAAGTAATGATTCTAAACAGGCAGCCCGGATTCACAAAGAAGTAAAGAAAAGTGAACTTTTTGACCGAAAACTGAATATGTACCGGGTTAATGGAGATTTAAGTGAAGAAAGCCATGAGATAGGTCGGGCCCGGGCCTTCAGCCCCGGTTGGCTGGAAAATGGTTCAATCTGGCTGCATATGGAATATAAATATATTCTGGAGCTTTTGAAAAATGATCTCTATGATGAGTTTTATCAAAGTTTTGACCGGGCCCTGGTTCCCTTTCTGGATCCCAAACAGTACGGCAGAAGTACACTGGAGAATAGTTCTTTTATTTTAAGCAGTTTAAATTCTGATACAGAAAATCACGGCCGGGGTTATATTGCACGTTTGAGCGGCTCCACTGCGGAGTATCTCCAGATGTGGTCTATATTGTGTTTTGGCTCCCGGCCCTTCAGGAAAAAACAGGACAGACTTATTTTCAAACCTGAACCAGTGCTGAGGAAAGATTTATTCACCAAAAAGGAAAGACAGATCACTATTCAAACCACCCAAAACAGGGTTCAGGAATATACCATACCCAAAAAAAGTTTTGCCTTCCGATTTCTGGGCCAGACCCTGGTTATCTACACAAACCCCGGGCTAAAAGATACCTTTGGAGAAAATAAAGCAGTCCCTGTAAGCTATGAACTGCTGACCAAAGAAGGAGCCACTCATTTATGTGAAGAACAATATATCAGCGGGAAGTGGGCCCGGAAAATTCGAAATGGGGCCATTGAGAAGATAACAATAAAATTAGCCTAAACTAAATTTAAAAACAAAAAGCATATAAATTTCGATATAAAGGGGGAGATAAGGTGATTAACAACAAAAAGGATATACAGAAGTTAATAGACAGCATGACATTAGAGGAAAAAATTGCCCAGATGTATCAGCTGCCGGGACAGGTTTATGACTTTTACAGTGACCGGGAAAGTGGTCCTGTAACCGGTCCGGAAGGATTAAGGGAATATACACAGGACCTGTTATTTAATGTGGGTTCAGTCCTTAATATTACCGAAGCCTCCACGGCCCGTAAAATCCAAAAAGAATATCTGGAGCAGAACCGCCTGGAAATACCTCTGATGTTTATGTTTGATATTATTCACGGTCATAAAACTATTTTTCCAATTCCCCTGGGAGCTGCCTGCAGCTGGAATATGAATATGATTGAAGAAAGTGCCCGGGTTGCAGCCCGGGAAGGCAGTGTTTCCGGAATAAATGTTACTTTTTCACCTATGGCTGATCTGGTGCGTGATGCCCGCTGGGGTCGGGTGATGGAGAGCCCCGGTGAAGATCCGCTGCTTAATGCCAGGATTTCGGCCGCTTTGGTGCGGGGCTATCAGGGCTCTGATCCGGGAGCCAAACATAATCTGGCTGCCTGTGTAAAGCATTTTGCCGCCTATGGAGCTGCTGAAGCCGGACGTGATTATAATACGGTAGATATGTCAGAATATCGTCTGTTTAATTATTATCTGCAGGGATATAAAGCGGCTCTAGACGAAGGGGTTAAAATGGTAATGACCTCCTTTAATACCCTTAATGGAGTTCCGGCCACCGCTAATAAAGACCTTTTCTGTGATCTGTTAAGAGAAAAATGGGATTTTCAGGGAACCGTAATTTCGGACTGGGATGCTGTCTCGGAAATGGTCTATCATGGATATTCTTCAGATGGGAGTGAAGCGGCCCGTCAGGCAGTGGAGGCGGGGGTTGATATTGAAATGGTCTCCCAGGAATATGTAAATAATTTAACAGAACTGATTGAAGAAGGAGTGATAAAGGAAAATAAAGTTGATCAGGCTGTAGAAAGAATATTAAATTTGAAATATGAACTGGGGCTGTTTGCAGATCCCTTCAAATTTTTTGATGAACAGGGAGAAGAAAAATATCACCTCTGTGAGGAACACCGCAAAAAAGCCCGCCGGCTGGCTGCAGAATCAATGGTTCTTCTGGAAAATAATGGTATATTGCCCCTGGAGAATAATATAAGCTCAGTGACAGTGGTGGGCCCTTTTGCCGATAGTGGTGAAATACTTGGTGAATGGAGTGCTGTAGGCCGGGCTGAGGATACGGTAACTTTAAAAGAGGGGTTAAAAAATCAGCTTAGTTCAAAAGCCGAACTTCACGTTTTTTCAAAAATAGCAGATCTCAACAAAACTCAGTTTGGAGAAATTGTTTCCCGGGTTAAAGAATCAGAGGCTACTGTTCTGGCCGTTGGTGAGCCCCAGAACTGGAGTGGAGAGGCCAACAGCCGGGGGCGGATTACCCTGCCCGAGAAGCAGGATAGATTTATTCGGAGGTTAGTTTCTGCTCTGGATGAACAAGAATCAAATCTGGTTATGGTCCTGTTTAATGGAAGGCCCCTTGAGTTAGAGTGGTATTCAGAAAACATTCCTGCTCTGCTGGAAGCCTGGTATCCGGGTACTGAAGGCGGAAATGCGGTGGCGGATATTCTTCTGGGAAGGGTTAATCCTTCCGGAAAACTGACCATGAGTTTTCCTTATTCTGTCGGTCAGATGCCGCTGTATTATAATCGCTATTCTACTGGACGGCCCCGGGGCTATGAGCCGGGTGAGGAACACTATTATTCCCGCTATATTGATATGCCCAATGAAGCCCTGTACCCCTTTGGTTATGGGCTGAGTTACACCACCTTTGATTATCAAAACTTTGCTCTGGAGAAAAATGAACTTACTGCCGGAGAGGAGGCCCGGGTTACAGGAGAAATTTTAAACAGTGGTGATTGTAAAGGGCAGGAGACAGTACAGCTTTATATTCAGGACTTTGAGGGCAGCAGAGTTCGCCCTCTAAAAGAACTAAAGGATTATCAGAAAATAGAGCTGGCTGCCGGAGAAAGGGCTGAAATTAGTTTTTGTATTACTGAAGAGATGCTCAGTTATTACTGTGAAGGGAAGTATATTGTTGAAGAAGGAGAATTTGCTGTATTTGTGGGCTCCAGTGCCCATGATTTGAATGAATGTGGTACCCTGTATTATAAAAAAAGTTAAACTATATATATTCTGTTTGCTGCAGTGTTCTTTATAATATAACTTCTTTAGTCTGATGAAAGGGAAGCTAAAATGGAAAGTGTCCAGGGGGTTTAGAGCCCCCTGGTTTTAAAATTTGTTGAAAGCTTGTTAAACGGTCATACCTCCATCAATAACATGCCGGGCCCCGGTTATAAATTGACTTTCATCTGAGGCCAAGAAAACAGCAAGGTCAGCTATTTCCTCATTTTTACCATAACGCTTCAGGGGAATGGTATTTTCAAAGGATTTTTTTGCCTGTTCGGCATTACCGGGGGCAAAACCTTCTTCAAGTGAGCGCATCATGCGATTATCAACCGGAGATGGATTTATTGAATTTACCCTGATGTTGTGTTCTGCACCTTCCAGAGCACCAACTTTTCTGACCCCTGCCAGAGCGTGTTTGCTTGTTACATAGGCACTTACATTGGCTGTCCCCTGTATTCCGGCTACAGATGAAGTGATTATGATACTGCCGCCTCCACTTTCCTTCATGTAAGGAAAGGCCTGTTTCATACCCAGCCAGACTCCTTTTACATTTACATCCATTACTTTGTCATACATTTTTTCAGGATATTCAGTTATAGGTTTTACTTCACCTTCAATACCTGCATTAAGAAATAAAATATCTATCCTGCCATAAAGTTCGACTGCTTTTTCTGTATATTTCTTCACATCTTCATTTTTGCTTACATCTGCAGTGACATAACTAACTTTATCACTGTCAAGTTCAGCAACAGCTTTTTTTAAATCCTCTTCATTTAAATCAACTAAAAGAATACCCTTTACTCCTTCAGCCAGCATTTTTTCAGCAGAAGCCAGTCCAATTCCACCTGCACCACCTGTAATCACGGCACTTTTGTTTTTTAATCTCATGACTATCTCTCCTCCTTATATAAATGTATATAGATGGTAAAAATATCACAAAATAGCTTATATTAATTTTCGGGAAATATTTAAATTTACTAATATATATTTTATTGTAATAAATAAAAAATAAAGTAAAGAGTTTTACAAAACAGAAAAATTTCCTTCAGATAGTATAATTAACACAATTACCATATTACTACAGTTAAAATAAAAAGTCAAATTATTGTAAAAATATAAAAGATATAATATAATTAAGATGATTATAAAATTTAGGTTGACTTTGAGTTGTGATGTCTTAAGATATCTTAATGTATTTAGTTATGCAGGTGAAACCAGAGGTTAATTTGTAAACTTATTAACAGCATCTGCAGCTAAAAAGTATTATCCTAAAACCTAGTAAAATNATAGATAAAGTATANTAATTTTCATAATTACTATCAATTATGATATGTGATCATATAATTAAAGATGAGATTAATAAATAAAAAGTCAGTGAGGTGAGNTATTTATGACCGGTTTGTTAATAGTATATTATAGTTCATATGGACATATTTTAAAGATGGCCCGGACTGCTGCGAATAGAGTTGGTCAAAGTGAGGAATATGAGGTTAGGTTAAGAAAAATTCCTGAACTAAAACAGGCAAAAGAGGCAATGTCAGGCCAGGATGCTTATATAAAAGCACAGAAAAAGCAGGAGGATGTTCCGGAAGTGAATCATGAAGACCTGCTCTGGGCTGACGGAATAGTATGGGGCATTCCCACCCGTTTTGGAAATATGCCGGCCCAAATAAAACAGTTTCTGGATAGTGCAGGTGGTCTCTGGGCAGATGGAGAGCTCGAGGGTAAAGCAGCTGGTATTATGACCAGCAGCAATACCAACCATGGTGGGCAGGAAACAACTATTATTTCTTCACTTATTCCTCTGCTTCATCTGGGCATGATTTTTGTTGGTTCTCCTTATGGTAAAAATCCAGAATTAATGTCCGAAGAACATATTGGGGGTTCTCCTTATGGTCCTTCTACAATTGCCGGTTCCGATGGCAGCAGAACTCCCCAGGAGGAGGAACTAAATATGGCAGTTAATCTGGCTAAAAGAGTGGCCCGGGTGGCAGATAGCATAAAAGACAAAGTGAGTCAGGACCAGATATAATTCGAGTAAAATATTGAAATTCAGATAAAGATTTAAAATAAAGATTTAAAATAGAGATTTAAATAAATATTTAAATTAAGATGCAGATGAAGATAAATATAAAGGTTAATATGAAGTTGAATAACATGGTAAGATATCTAAATGACGACAATGTTTTTATATTTGTACTCAGGCCCATCTTTTTTTGAGAGATATTATTTTCAAAAAGAGATGGGTTTTAAATTATTTGATCTGTTTATAGGCCATATCATTTGACTTTATAGGCCAATCCTGCTATATTAAATAACAGGAGTTTTACTAAGTAGAAGGAGAAAAGCAGGTTTCACAGTTATACCCATTGAGATAAAAAAAATCGAATTCTATAATAAGATATAATTAGCTGGATGATTTATACTGCCTTTTTGAGGGGCAGTATTTGTTTTGGAAAATAAAGAAGAACTATCATAAAGAATCAGATAATTATTATTCAGATAATTATTATAAGGATAGAAAATAGTAAAATATGATAAAACAAATTGGGTATCCAATAAATAAATTTAGCAGCAGACCATAAATCAAAAACAGCACCGGGAAGGAGACAACAGTGATTGAATTAACAAAGCTGCTTGATAAAAACACTGACTTTCCCCACAGTTTGAGATACAGCAAAAAAGTAAAACATCAGCAAAAAGGGGCTGCCGGAGAAAGGGGGCCGGTTGTAGCCTGGAATATTACCCGGAGGTGTAATTTGGCATGTGAACACTGCTATTCCAGCTCCAGCAGCTGTGATGGTTCAGGGGAACTTTCCACAGCACAATGCAAAAAAGTTGTTGATGAACTGGCCGCTTTGAAAGTTCCGGTTATTTTGATTTCGGGTGGTGAGCCTCTTTTAAGGGATGATATTTTTGAGATCATGTCCTATATAAAAAACAGGGGTCTTAAAGTCACCCTGTCCACCAATGGGACTTTAATTGATGGTAAAACAGCGGGCAAGATAAAAAAGTGTGGAGTGAGTTATATTGGTATAAGTCTGGATGGCCGGCCGGAAACTCATAATGAATTTCGGGGTAAACCTGATGCTTTTCAGAAAGCACTCCGGGGCCTGGATAACTGCAGGGCTCAAAATCAGAAAGTAGGTATTCGTTTTACACTCTTCAAAAATAATTTTCAGGATCTGTCCTATATCTTTAATATTATTGAAGAGAAAAATATACCCCGGGCCTGTTTTTATCATCTGGTTTATACCGGAAGGGCTGAAGAATTGATCAAACTGGATCTAAGTCTGGATCAGAAACGTCGATTTATGGACCTGTTATATGATAAAAGCAAGCAGTATCTTGCAGAAGAGTCCGGAAAAGAAATTTTAACAGTAGCCCATCAGGCAGATGGAGTGTATCTTTATCTGAAATTAAAAAAAGAAGATTCAAAACAGGCCCAAAAGGCTCTATCTCTTTTACAGCGTAATGGTGGTAACCGCAGTGGGCAGGCTATTGTAAGTATTGATGACCAGGGTGGGGTTCATCCCAACCAATTTATGGATGAATACACTCTGGGAAATGTAAAAAATGAAAAATTTAGTGATATCTGGCAGGATAAAGAGAGTGGTTTGCTTTATCGTCTAAGAAACAGAAAAAGGTATCTTAAAGGTAGATGCAGCCGCTGCAGCTGGCTTGATATCTGTAATGGAAGTTCCCGCATGAGGGCGAAAAAAGTATATGGAGATTTATGGGCTTCAGATCCGGCCTGTTATTTAAATTCTGCCGAGATAACCCTTCAGAAGAGGAGTGAACAGTAAATTATGATTATTTCCTGGAATGTGACCAAAGAATGCAATCTCCACTGTGAACACTGTTATCGCAGCTCAGGCCCGGAAGCCAAACAGAAAGATGAATTAAATACCCGGGAAGGGAAAAAGCTGCTGTCAGAGATAGCTAAAGCCGGTTTTAGAATAATTATATTTAGTGGAGGAGAGCCCCTGTTGAGAGATGACATTTTCGAACTGGTCACCCATGCCCGAGAACAGAATTTGCGGCCGGTTTTTGGCTCTAACGGTACTTTGATTACTCCCGAAATTGCCCACCATTTAAAGGAAGTAAACACGGCAGCAGTAGGGATCAGCCTGGACAGTATAGAGCAGGAAAAACACGATAGATTTCGCGGAGTTCAGGGCAGCTGGGAAAAGGCAATTAGGGGTATTAAAAATTGCCGGGAGGCAGGGATTCCGGTTCAAATCAATTCAACAATTATGAATTATAATTATCAGGAAATAGATAAAATAATCGATCTGGCTGTAAAATTAGATGTACGGTCCTATTCTCCCTTTTTTCTGGTACCCACCGGTCGGGGCCAAGAAATTGAAAAAGACTCTGTTACTCCGGACCGATATCATCAGCTTATAGAATATATAATGCACAAACGAACGGAAGTTGACCTGGAGATAAAGCCCACCTGTGCACCCCAATTTTTGGTTGTGGCCGAACAAATGGGTCTGGATTTAAGATACACCCGGGGCTGTCTGGCAGGGATAAGTTACTGCTGTATTTTGCCGGATGGTCGGGTTGATGTCTGTCCCTATCTTTCTTTACAGGCCGGTCATGTAAGAGAAAAACCTTTTGATGAGATCTGGGATAATTCGGAGGTTTTTGCAAAATTAAGATCAGAAAATTATTCAGGAAATTGTGGTCGGTGTGACCATACAGACATTTGTGGAGGATGTCGGGCCCGGGCCTTTTATTATCAGGATGGTGATTTTATGGCGGGAGATTCCTGGTGTCAGGTGGGGGATTACAGTGGATAAAAATGAGGAATATGGAGAGTTAAGTAAACTTGACCGTCAACTGCTGAATATTATACAAAAAGATCTACCCCTTGTCTCCCGACCTTTTCAAAAAATAGCAGATAAAATAGGTATTTCAGAACAGGAAGTTATTGAAAGGTTACAGAAATTGCGGAAAGAAAATTACATAAGAAGGGTGGGAGGGATTTTCAGCCCTCAAAAACTTGGTTATGTCAGTACCCTGCTTGCTGCTGAAGTCAAAACAGATGAATTTTATCACACTGCCGAAAAAATAAATAAGTACCGTGGTGTAACTCACAATTACCGCAGAAATCACCGCTTTAACCTGTGGTTTACACTGATTGCCAAAAACAAAGAAAAATTACAGGACCAAATTTCTGAAATAAAAAGCTTTGATGAAATTCAGGTTTTAAGAGAATTCCCAGTTACCAAAAGGTACAAACTGCAGGTTGATCTGGATATGAACAAAAATGAAGGGTGATGTAGATGGTGGATGAAATTGATGAGCTGGAAAAAGAAATCATTATAAAACTTCAGGGCAGCATTCCCCTGACCGGTGAACCATACCGCATTATCGCCCGGGAACTGGGTATAACTGAGGATAAACTGCTTTCTGTTATAAAAGAAATGAAACAGGAGGGCAAATTACGCAGGATCAGTGGTATCCTGTACCACCGGGAAGCTGGTTTTAAACATAATGGAATGGTGGTCTGGGAAATAGAGCCTTCCAAAAGGGACCGGGCCGGCCGTATAATGGCCGGTTATGAGGATATAAGTCATGTCTTTGCCCGACCAACCTATGAAGACTGGCCTTTTAATTTATTTTCTTTGATTCACGGCCAGAGTGAAAAAGAAGTGGAGGAAACGGCAGCAGAGATTACAGAGCAGGTGGATGTTCTGAGCTATAAAATTCTTTACAGCCAGGAAGAACTAAAAAAAAGCAGTATGAGATATTTTTGCGATTTTAAAAATACCTAAACTATCTTTTGGTTAACAGAAAGCAGGGGATTCTGCTGGATTTCCATTTATATTTTAAATTCAGCCTCTGTCATAAGGGCTGCCGGTAGTGTTTTTACAGGGGTCCTGGTCTGACTTTCTTTCCAGGCTATTAATAAATTAAAGGGGCAGACTCCTCCTGTCAAAAACAATTATGCTCCCACCATAAAGCAGCAGTGTTATAATCAGGGGAAGAACAAGTGATGAAAGAATAGAAAAATCGCCAGAAATAATGTCCAGGGGATTAAATAGACTAAAAACGGTGAAATAGCCCAGCCATGCAAACTCATCCCCCATGTTGGCCACCATGTTGAAAACAAAAAAGAGTACGGGGATTCCGCCCCCCAGAGCCAGAGAATAACCTGTGGTGTTAAAGAGGCTGGAAAAGAAAAAACAGATTCCGCTTACAGTAAAGATAATTAATGTGGTGGCCAGATTGAGCATCAAATATGGCTTTATTTCCAGCAGTCCCGGGAAAAAAGACTCACTGATTAATATACCGGCCAGAGAGATCACTACAAACAGCAGGACAATACTGGACAGAAAAAAGAAAGCCTGGGTAACAATAATCTTAATTCTGGAATTGGGAGTTGCCAGAAGGTAAGCCATAGAACCACTGTCCACATGAGCGGCCACCAGTCTGTTGCCCATAATAATACAGAAAATCAGAGGAAACATAATAGCCAGAAAGTTATAAAAATAGCCGGCAATAAAGGAGGTCAGGGTGGCTCCAATTTCGGCAAATCCCATTCCAGCAACCAGTTCAGAGGGCATAACTTCCAGCATGGCCATAATACTTTCTATATCATCGGGATCAAACATGGATATAATGATCACCTTATACATGAGCATAATAGCCAGAAAAATGGTCCAGACCAGCCAGCCGCTTCTGGTCGTAACCTTAAGTAATGTTTTGTTCATCAAAATCAGCCTCCTTACCGTAATATTTCATAAATACTTCTTCTAAATCCTGAGAGATAATATCCAGCCCACTTATATCACATTCAGCCAGCAGTTTTATAAATTGATTTATATTTCCGCTGACCACCACCTCCACCTGTTTGTCCCTGACACTGGATATTTGTAATTTGCTGTTTTGAAGTCTGGTAAGATCATTTTCTGTTTTAACGGTGACCCGGAATGTTTTCTGCCGGGATGCTTTCAGGGAATTTATGTCTTCTACTGTTACCAGACGGCCGCTGCGTATAATCCCGGCCCGGTCAGCTGTTAATTCAAGTTCATCAAACCTGTGTGAGGAGAGGAGAATGGTTTTGCCCCGTTTTTTTTCTTCAAGCACCAGGTTGATAAACTTTCTCTGCATCAGAGGATCCAGACCAGAAGTTGGTTCATCGAGAATATAGATATCGGGGTCATGCATAAATGCTGTAATCAGGCCTACCTTTTGTCTCATTCCTTTTGACATCCGGCGTATTTTGATATCGGTATTCAGTTCAAACAGCTCGACCAGCTCCTGAAGACGGGAATTTCCTCCGGTCTTTCTCATATCCTGCATAAATTTTAAAAATTTACTGCCGGTCATACCCGGGAAAAAACTCATTTCTTCCGGCAGGTAACCGATTGTATTTTGTATTTCTGCAGCATTCTTCCTGGTATCTCTGCCTGCAATTCTGCAGTTTCCGTGATCAGCATTGGTAAAGCCCATTAACTGGCGAATGGTGGTTGTTTTTCCCGCACCATTGGGACCTAAATAACCGAAACATTCACCTTCCTGAACTGTAAAGGAAACATCAAAAATACCTTTTCCACTTTTATAGGTCAGGGTCAGATCCTGTACCTGAATAATAGACATTTTCCTCACCTTCTTTTTATTTTTTAAAATGGCTGATCTAAGAATTTTCTGACAAAAAAAGTACCAAAAAACTCTCTCCGGTAAAGGAGAGAGTTTTGTATATCAATTATATCGGGAATCAGTCTGCCACATGTCCGGATTGGGGCCAAGTTTTTCTTTCAGATCTTCACTAGCTTCGGTTAATTTCTTCTGGATCTCAGGGGGTAATTTTATTTCTCCCGCCCGGGCATTTTCTTTGATCTGATCGGGATTTCTGGCCCCCACGATCACACTGGCCACACCCTGGCGCGAGATCAACCAGGATAAAGCAAGATGGACCATGTTCTCATCGGTCTGTTCTGAGATCTTTTTGATTTTTTCGAGGGTTGAAAAAGTTAACTTTTCTGCTCCCTGTTCCTGATGGCGGGCCTGTGGCCTGCTTCTGGAAAAATGTCTGGTCCGGGCCCGGCCTTCCGGAACTTCTTCGGGACCCGAAAACTTGCCGGTCAAAAGACCCTGGGCAATAGGGCTGTAGCAGGTAATGCTGACTTCATTTTCCACACAGATAGGCTGAATGTCAAATTCAATTGCCCGAAAAAGCAAATTATAAGGCAGCTGATTGGCATCTACAGATCCCTGCTGAAGAAGCTCAGTAAAATCATTTTCTCCAAAATTAGAACAGGCAATTGATCTGATTTTACCCTCCTTTTTTAGCTGCTCCATGGTTTCTAAAGTTTTGGCCACCGGAATTTCCCGGCTGGGCCAGTGTATATAATAAACATCTATATAATCAGTTCCCAGCCTGCGCAGACTGTTTTCACAGGAAGTCCGGAGATCTTTTGGTTCTAAATTATCGGGGGATACTTTGGAGGCAATTACCACATCTTCCCGAAAATTCTTCACAGCCTGGCCCAGCAGCTTTTCTGAATAACCATCACCATAAGCTTCGGCGGTATCAAAAAAATTGATGCCCCGGTCATGGGCCGTCTTGATGGCCCTCAGTGCTTCTTTTTCATCCTGGGTACCCCAGGTTGAGCCCCCGGCAATAGCCCAGCACCCCATAGATATGGTGCTTACCTTGATCCCGCTTGTTCCCAGTTCTCTGTATTCCATAATATCTCTCCTCGGCAGCTAATTATTTTGTATTTTAAATTTAAATTAAAATTAATAAAAAATTATGAAGTATGCCTGAGTCAATAGAATAAACAGCAAAATCAGGGCCTGAAAATAGATAACCGTACTTTTAGGTGAAAAAATAAAAAAGAAAAATTATTACAGAAAAAGGTTTTACAGCTGATTTCCAGAAATTAATTAATAGTGTATTGTTTGTTATTTTTAAATATTAAATATACAGTCAATTATTCCTGCAAAAATTTTGTAATTTGGATGTTATTTTTATAATATAATATGGATGGAAATTTAAGACGTGTTGTTTATAAAACCAACTTTTTAGTTTTTCCTTAACTACAAAAAAATAAAGGGAGGTGATTGTTTTGGCTCTGACAGTAAATATGGATCCAGAACAGGGAAGCTCGGGAACCAGGGTAACAATTGAAGTAGAAGAATCCGGAGTAGATGAATATTCCGACTTCATTAGTGCAGAAGTAACCGGTCAACCTTTTTATAAAAAACTTGAGCCCTCAGATGAGAAAGGAAAATTTAAAATTGAAGCCACGGTGCCCATGGGTGCTCCGGCCGGGACCTATAATATTAAATTTAAGTCTCAGAATGGAGAAGAGGAGACCAAAGAATTTAAAGTAGTTTATTAAAAACATATTTTAAGCTGTTTTATTTTCCCGGTGTTTTTCTCTTTTTAAAATGCTTTATAGAAAAGATATAAATCAAAGGGCAGCAGACTCCTGTTTTAGGGCTGCTGCCCTATATATCCAGAGGCCCTTTTCTTTATCAGCCAGACCGGGAATGGCAGCTCCGGCCCTGCTAATCTCATATTTATTAGACTCTAACATTTCTTTTGTTTTTTCCATCAGGGTTTGTATAACCTGATCACCGGTCATGTTTTCTGGCCATTTATAATTTCTCCGGGTGAGAATTTCACCCCGCTTATTGAGAATACCCAACAGTAACTTAGAACCACCAATATCAATTCCCAGCACATGTTCATCTTCCTTAAAGTTCTGCATTGATATCACTGAACCTTTCCTGTACTGCTTCCGGAGAGGCAGTTCCGGTGGTGCCCAGCTGTTCAATTGTAATAGACGCTGTTATATTACCTATAAGGGCAGCTTCTTTTAGACCGGCACCTCCACAGAGGGCGGTTACAATTCCGGAACTGGCAGCATCACCGGCACCACAAATATCTATGGGTTTTTCGGCTTTTATACCGGGGACTCGGTGTACCTGATCATTATTGAAGACCAGCTGACCTTTTGCTCCCCTGGTAATAAATACGGGTTTATTTGTCTTTTCCGTTAAGCTAAATCCAGCCTCTTTAATATGTTCAATTTCCGGTTCTCCTGAAAAACAAGGATATACGGCATTTACCGCTTCATAATGGTTGCATTTAATTATAATATTTTTATATTTATTAATCTGATACCGGGAATCAGCATAAATAATCAAATCGTCTTTTTCCTTTCCCAGCCGGGAGAGGGTGTTTCTTATCCTGGTGGTGATTACTCCCGAATTTTCTTTTTCAACCTGGTCCAGCGCAATAATAGCCTCAACTTTTTCCGCCAGCTCTATTAGCTTATTATTAATCTCCTGCTGGATAGATTCAGGAGTTGGAGACCAGTTTCTGATATCCAGTCTGTTTATTTCTTCCTCTTTATTTTCCTTTAATAGCATGGGTTTAATGTAGGTAGGAGTCATCCGTTTTTCTGTTTTTAGGAGATACCGGGTGAGAACATTTTTTTCCTCCAGGCCCTTAATTAGTTCAAAACCTTCCCCATCTTTCCCCAGATACCCCAGAGCAATTATGGACCCGACCCCCAGGGCGGCTAAATTATCAGTAACAGTACCGGCAGCCCCCGGACTTATCCTTTTGTCCACTGTTTGATAAGCTGTCAAACCTGTTTCCAGAGATTTTTTATCTTTTGTTCTATCAATCAACAATATTTTGTCCAGAAAATAATCCCCAATAATTAACATAGATGTTTTTTTTGCTTTTTTAAAAATTTCTTTTAGATCTTTTTCCTGCAAGTTTGGTCCTCCCCTTTGATTTTAACTTTTCCAGAGATAAGATAATCATTTTCTTCTTAAACAATAATAAAACTTATAGAACAAAAACTTATAGAACAGTAACCAAAGAAACTATAAGTCATCTTTTTTCAGCAATTTTTTTGCCAGATTACTAATTGTTTTTCGGTGTTTACCCCTGATATAAAAACTTTCTCCTCCCTCTGCAGTTGGCCGGGCCAGAATATTTTTCCAGGGCCTAAAGTAATAATTGGTATTACTTTTGGCCGGCGGCCTTTCAGTATCTTCCTGTTCTAAATTCAGGAGGTCAAAAACTGCGGTCGTGAAATCTTCTATTTTTCTATCTTCCTGATGGGCTTTGTTCCGGGCCATTGCCAGACATTTTAAGAATATTTCAGGACCGGTAACAGCTGAACCGAAATTTAAAAAAACACCATTTTCCAGATTGTTAATAGAATGGGCCAGGATTAAAAAATCTGTATAAGAGGTTTTGCCAATAGCTGAACCAGAACAATTGGGATGTTCATGAATTATATCACAGCCAATACTGGCATGAATAGTAACCGGTATTTGATAGCGATATCCAGCAGCCAGCAAACTGATATCTTTATGGGCAAAGTTTCCCTGTTCAATCTTTTTGCCGATTGCTTCCCCCAGACCGATATCTTCTTTAACACCCTGCTGGGCGGCTTCATTAATTTTGCCGGTTTCCCGCCATAAACCAAACTGTCCTTTTCTAATATATTTAGCAACACTTTCGGTAGTAGCTCCTATCATAGCCAATTCAAAGTCATGAATAGCTCCGGCTCCATTTAGGGCAAAATGGGTAATCAGTCCCTTTTTCATTAATTCTATTAAAAAAGGGGAGACCCCGGACCTGATCACATGGGCCCCCATCATCATTATTACACTGCTTTCAGCCTGATGGGCCTGCCAGATACGTTTTTTTAGGCTGTCCAGATGAGGGTGATCAAATTCCGGAATAGGATCCTCAATATTTAAAATAACATTCAAATCAAGCTCATGTTTTCTTTCTGATAGGGGTTTCAGTTTCAGCTGGCTTCTGTCAAATTTTTCATAGGGCATATTTATTCCTCCGGAAAAATTAATTTTTCTAACAACTCTGTTTTTTTAAAATCAGGGATAATAATATCTGCTCCAGCTTCAATTAGTCTTTTTCTTTTCCATTCATTAATTCCAACTTGATTTTCTTCATCAGAGGCAACACCAACCGCCAGGCCGCCGGCTTTTTTAACATTTTCTACTTCCACAAAACCGTCCCCAAAACCAATTAACTCATAACCTTCCAGATTATGTTTGTTAACTATCTGCTTGATTACATCTGCCTTGGAAAAATTTTTGTAATCATCCTGAGCTCCATAAATTTTATCATCAAAAAATTTAGTAATACCCAGTAAGTTGGCCTCTTTGACAACATACTCTTCATCAGTACCACTGGCCAAATATAATTTTAATCCCCTATGGGAAAGATTGGCAAGAAAGTTTTTTGCTCCCGGAACTAACAGTTGGGAGTGATTATATGAAGGTTATAATAATTTTGGGGAGCCGTAATCCAGATGGTCAGACAGCTGAGGCAATTAAAAGTCTGGAATCAGGCTTAAAAGAAAGAGATGTCAATATTGATAAATATTTTTTACCACAAAATGATATCAAACTTTGTCAACAGTGTTATGATGACGGCTGGGGTTTATGCCGTAAAGAAAATAAATGTATAATTGATGATGACTTCAGAGAAATAGTTAATAATCTTCTTGCTGCAGATTTGGCTGTTATGGCTAATCCCGTTTATTTTGGAGGATTAAGTGAAAGTATGCAGTCTTTTTTAGGACGTCTGCGGCGAATCCGGCATCAGGGTGGATTGGGAGAGATTGCTGATCTTCCCGCAATAGGTATTTGTGTGGCTGGTGGTAGTGGACGGGGAACAACCTCCAGCATAGATCAACTTAATGATATTTTAAGAATATGTGGTTTTGATGTATTGGATATGATTGCTGCCCGTCGTCAAAATTTAGAACTAAAAGTAGAAATACTTAAAATAACAGGCAAATGGATGGGAGAAAATTTATATCGTTTTAGAAATTTTAATTAAACATAGATGATGAAATTTTTATTGTTTTAGATAGTATAGGTTGGGGGAGCGGCTTTAAGCCGGAGAAAATTTGGTGAAACCGTAAGAAAAATAAATGAAAGTTTTCCCCACTGGTTTTGTAAAAATTTTAAAAAATATAATAATTCGGAGGGGATAAAATGGAAATAAACGAGCCTGCCCATAAACTAGAAGTATTTAGCAATTACCGAATTCTAATTGAGCCAGCCTCGTCCTTGAATAAGGGCGGGGATGAATCAATTTCTTGACCTTACTACAAACATTTGTTTGCATCGTTGTATTAATTATGGTATAATATAGTAAATTAATATAATAACAGAAAGGTGGTGAAAGCGTGGATAAAACCTATATTA